>Ga0080013_1003005_pt1 | contig 18607 bp, 17 predicted proteins | sample ETNvirenome_6_85_FD_69236 | JGI IMG/M metagenome (GOLD analysis project Ga0080013, IMG submission 69236) | Marine viral communities from the Pacific Ocean - ETNP_6_85 (SPADES assembly) (version 2) | ecosystem: Environmental > Aquatic > Marine > Oceanic | place: Pacific Ocean | collected 2013-06-19 | reverse complement strand
TGTAAAATTCTAATATCAATTGATCGAATTCTAGGTTTGCATAAATCCAATCAGCTAATTCAGCATTGTCGGTGCCCATACATTCGAAGTCTGCAGCCTCGGCCTTGGCATGTTGACTATTAATTGAGCTACCTATCTTTAAACACAACTGTTCGCTACGGAAACCGCTAGTCACTTTAACTCTGCCAAAGTGATCACGTACCGGTTGTAAAATATTTTCGCAAAGTGCTTTTAGTTTTTCTATTTGACCTGAGTTAGGATTGTTATTAATATCCAATCTGATTGCAGTATCAGACTTAATTAATTCTTGAAGAGTAAAGTTACGACTTAAATTCATAGTTAAATAATTTGTAGTCCTTATAATAATAGTTTTGAATATACTTTATTTTTTCTTTGTTTAAAATAATTTTATTCATCTCAACACCTTCATCAGAACTTCCAAGTTTATCAATTTTAATGTTAAAATTATACATCATCCATTCAACAAATTCATCTTTAAAATTGTCTTCAAATTTCCATATTTTAGTATTATAATCTACAAAATTTACTTGAGGGACAAAAAAATTTGATGGGTTATTTAATATTTCATTACTTATTGTTTGATCAAAATCTTCTTGACTTCTAAACATTTTGTCTATCTTTTCTTTATTAAACATCCAATTTTTATTTACCATTGATACAAATCTATCAACAGGATCTCTTACAATAGAAAATTTTTTTAATGCGTAATTGTTTAAAAGATCATGATACTCAGGGTAAGTCAAATGTAAAGTTTCTTTGCCTCTATAATGACTTTCGTAACTTCCATATTGTATAACATTATGTCCATTTTGAATTAATGTATTTCTTATAAACCTACCTGCCGTTCTAGGTATATGTACAAAATATATATTTCTGTTAATAATCATCTTTCTTGTAATTTAATATTACATAGTCATGTTAGCTATCAGTGCAATAACAATTCCTATTGCCCCTCCAACTATCATCTTTTCCATTCTTGCAATTCTTTCTTTGACATCTTTTATTTGTTCAAAGGTCTGCTTTTGCATTATTCTGCAAAGCTTTTCATGATCTTCTATTTTTTGTAATGCCGATTTTTTCATTATATTGTTCTACTCGCAATAATTTTTTCTTCAGGAGATAGTAAAGCTTCCTGTGTTCTTGTCAAGTTAGTATTCGGATTCACCGCTTGTGCTGTTCTTACTACAGGCATTGGTGTATTTGGTAACGGTGGTGTCTGTATGTTAGCTAATTGTGTTGTTTGTTGTTGTGGTGCCTCGCTAAACAAATCTTTGATACTATCTAAACCTCTTTCAAATATACCTGGTTGTTGTTCTTCAGGTTTTAAAGATCGTTTTTTATATTCTCTAAGTATTTCTTTAAACAATCTTTTTGGATAGAAGTATTCTTTGTTTATTGTTTCTCCTCTGTCTTTTGCTAGTTTCTTAGCATCTTGAACTCTTTTTCTCATACGACCATCATAACCTGTGTATGGAATGTTTTTACCTTTAAGTAAGAAGTTTGCGTTTCTAGCAGACAATCCTCTTTTTCTCATAATCTTTTTTAAATCTTTTTCACTTACACCCATTGTTATTGCATCTTGTAATACTTGATAAAATTCTTTATTAACTTTTAAATTCTCATCTTGTATATCCCTAAACTCTTGTCCCATAGCTTCAGGTCCTCTTTGTCTAAAGTCTTCCAAACTAAAAAATTTTTCTGTTGCTGTAACACTTCTTTTGTTTCTGTTGTACTCAGTAATTTTATATTGCATGGTTCGTGGTACATCTATATTAATTATTCTAACTCCTGATAACAATGCAAGTATCTCATCTCTTAGATTTGCAGGTACACCTCCTCTTGATACGTCTTCTTGTGCACCTTGTAATACTTTTCTACCAGTTGTAATAGCTCCAGGTTCTATACCTTTTAGTATATGTACAAAACTTTTTGCTATCTTGTCTCCAGCACTGTCTGTATCAGAATAAACTTTTGCACCTGTTTTTGTTACACCACCTCTGTTACCTAATCCAATCTCTGCTGGTAATACATCAGTAAATCTTTCAAGAGCAATTGATTGTGTAATAAATGGATCTAACAATGTTCTTATAGGTCCACCCTCACCAAGAACTTGTGCCATTAGTTTAGTATCAATACTATCTCCTCTTGCAGTTCCTTCTTGCCATTCTTTAAACATTGACTCTATTGGTTTTGTTATAACTTCGTATGGACTAAAGTATGAAAAGTTTACAGCTTTTCCAACACCATCTTTCCATTTGTTTATTGGTATAAGTTGTGCTCTCTTCTCCCATGGTGCTGATAAACTTCTTTTGTATGCTTCTATTTCTTCTAAAGTTACGCCTGTCAGAGCTTCTGCTGTTGCACCTACAGCTTTACCTGTACCAACTAATGTAACATATGCACCTAATAATCTTCTAAGACCCATCTGTCTTAGTTGTGGATTTGAAGAAGTTGCTTCTTTCATACCTATTGATACTATGTTTGTAGTTGTTCTAATCATTTCTGCAGGAAACGATACGAAGTTACCAAATGGTAGTTTTCTAATTGCTTGTATAAATTCAGGAACTTTACTGTATGTTGGATATGTATTTCTAATATACCATGCAGCTGCTTCATCAACAGCATCATCAAATGTTTTTCTTGCTCCTGTAAATGTATTAACAGGATCAAACTCTCTGCCAACAACTTCTCTGGTCCATTTAGCAATGTCACTTGTTTTACTGTATACTCCTCTTAATTGTGACTTTACATACTCGTGACCATACCACTTCCAAAGGTTATCACCGCCTGCATATACTCTGGCAGCACCTTTACCAAACTTACTAATTGTTTCTGCTGTTGATTGTAATGCTTGATCAGAAAAAGCAAACTTACCATCAGATAAAGATCTGATGATTCTATCTATACTTGTTAAACCTTTTGTATTTTTTATTTCTTGTAATACTGCTTTTAGTTCTGATGCTACAATGTTTTCGTCAATCACACCAAGACGTATTTTGTTTTCTAGGTTTTTTACAAATGCTTCTTCGTCAATAACTTTACCTGCACCAAATATATCATCTACAACCATCTTTAATGATTCTGATACAGATGCTCTGCCACCTATATGTCCGTTTGCTAACGGAAATAAACTTGCAGATGAAACGTTACGTACTTGTGTTACTGGTGATAATACTGTTTTACCATACTGTGCAGCTACTTTTAATTGTAGTATATTTCTATACACACTGTTTTGTATCCAGGTATCTAAACCTTTTCTTGTTTGTCTAAATATTTGTGTAAGTTCTGGTGTAGCGTATAACTTAGACATATCACTTTTTAATATACCTAAACTTTTTACATCACCTATTTTTTCTGCATCAAAAAATCTTCTAGCATCTGCGGCTGCTTTACTTCTAAACAACCATCCTTCATCTAAACCTATCTTCGCTAGTTTATCAAAAGCTTGTTTATTAGTTGCATGTGTGATTGCATGTGATGTTGTGGTTAATACAGATGCTTTTAGATTGTCCTCTTGTCCTAATAATTTTTTAATTGCATCTGGTAACTCATCACCTGTTCTTATAATTAAATCAGATCGTAAATCTTTTTTAGATACATTTTTTAAAACTTGTAATGGGTCTGCACCATCTTGTTTACCAGCTTTTAATATCTTATCAGTCAAAGATTCTGCAAACTCATCATATGCTTGATTGTTTGTCATCTTTGCTGTTTTTAATTTTATAGCTTCTTCTTTTAAATCTTTGTTTTTTGTAACCACATTTTTTAAAATAAAATTCTTTGCACCATCATATATCTTTTGATCTGGTTGATAGTTAGGGTTAGTAAATATAGCAAAAGATTGTCTCATGTATGTTTTTAAATTATTTAACATAAAGTTTTTAAGATCACCTTGCGGTAGTAGATTTGCAAACTTTTCTTTTATTTGTAACATTTCATTATTTAAACTTTTTGCACTGTTTTGTAATTCAGTTGGTAATGCTTTTAGTTTTACATTACCTTTTAAATATCCAAGCACTTGATCTAGATAATAATCTTGACTTGCTTCTGATGTAGTTTTTGTATTGTGTTTTGTTTCAAAGTCTTTTGCTAGATTGTATGCTTTCTTTTCAATTGACTCTAAATATTTTTCAATTGTTCTTGATCTTGCTTTTATTTCTCTTCTTGCTTCAGATGATATCTGATAGCCTAAACCAGTTTGTTTACCTAGTGATCTAAATCTTGCTAAGAATTGATCTAATGATTTTAATCTTCTCTGTAATGGATCTTTACTATCTTTAGAAAACAATCTCCATTGTGAAAATTCAGGTAGTTGTTTTGCACCTGTTCCTACCTTTAATGGTGCAAGTGCTTTATTTACTACATAAGAACTAGCATCTCTTAATTTTTGACCAACGGCAGGTGTTATAGCTTTTGATCCAAGGTACGTGATCGGTGATACCACAGCCTTGTCTACTGCTTTTAATCCAAGACCTGCTACCTTTGCACCAGGTTTAAAGATACCATATTTAAAACCAAGAGCCATTGGTTTACCCATTAAAGTAAAACCTGTACCTATTAATGCACCTTCAGCTCCAAATCTAACTCTGTTTCTAAGTCTTGCTAATGCAAGATCTCTACCTTGTAATCCTTCTGTTTTTTCTTCTTCTATAAATAAATTTTCTCTGTCAGGTGTAGATGCAATAAAATCTGTTGCACCAATAGCACCTGCCATGTAGCCAGCTCTTTTTGCAATCTGTGATGTCTTTTGTAATTTTGTTCCTTTGTCTGCTAGTTTTCTATTTCTTTGAAATATCTTAAATCTATTTAATATCTTAAATGATGCACCACCAGGTATACCATATTGTGTTAATACTTTTGTAACTAATCCTGTAAGTGTTTCAGGATCTTGTATTTTATTTTCTTCGTAAACCTCTGTTAGTTTTTCTGATAAATCTGTACCTGCAGCAGCATCAATACCTGAAGTTAATAGATCACCCACAGCATAACCAAGATCTTGCAATCCACCTGTTACACCTTTTTCTATATCTTCAAAAAAATCTATGTAGTCCTTTTCTTTTTCTTTTGCTCCACCTGTAAGTTGTTTTAATCTTTCTATTTTTAATTTATCAAAAGGATTTGTTGAGAATAAACTTGTAGATAAATTAGCTAAACCTTTCCATGTAAACTTTACAGGTTTTTTCTTTTTGTTTAGTGTATCTCGAATGATATCTTGAAGCTCGTCCGCTTCTACTTGTGGGTCTTTTTTCTTAAAAGGGTCCATGTTAACCCTCCTGCGGTATTGTCAAATTTACGTTGTATCTTTGGTTAAATTCGTCAACATCCTGTTGATCTCTAATATTTGCAAAATCTAATAGTGCTTGTTTGCTATTTGCTAGTATGTTTACAACATCATTACTAATCGACTCTGGTAATCTAGATCTTAGCTCAGAATAAGATAAATCTTGTACCTGTGCGTTTGCTTGTGTTGTAGCTACTGGATTTGTCATACCACCTACGTTGTAACCTGCTCTACCACCTTCTGCCATCGGTTGTGGTAGTTTAAAATCTGGTCCAAGTATCTCTTTGTAGTTTGGAAAGATTTGAGATATTGCGTTAAATATATTTGTGATACCTTCTGAGTCTTCTAATTCACCAGCTGTTGCTGCACCTTGTAATATTTTTAATATTACGTCTCTAGAAAATTCTACATCAGTTTGTTGTCCTAAATATATAGATTGTTGACCTCTTATAATTTTATTTAATAAAGCATCTTTTTCTGTTTGATATTGTGAACGTAAATCAGGATCTTCTGTATCAGCTATCAAACCATTTAATCTTTCTAACTCAGGTGAGAATGTTGCTTTGTAAGCATCTGCTGCTTGTTTTTTAGCATATGTAGTAGCATCACCTGTTCCAAGTTGTGCTTCTAATTCTATTTTTTCTATCTCATTTGCATGTTCTTGATCTATCGCTGCAATATCAGCATCAATTAACATCTGTGTTTTCTTCATAGATGCATCAGCTGCGTCTTGACTTTCTTTAGATTTAATAGCTTGAGCAACTATAGCTCTATTTAAATCTGCTCTTTGTTGTCCTCTTTGTGCAACACCTGTTTGAAATTGTTTAAATGGTTCTTGAGCCGACATCGCTGCTGTTTGGAATATGTTTCCTGTAGGAGTCCGTGACACTAGATCTAAACCAAACTGTGTTAAGAATCCTGGTAGTGTTCCGGCTGCAAGTGGCGATTGTCTTGGCATTGCACCAAATTTTTTAAAAGCAACCATAGTATCTCTAATATATGGATCTAAACCTTGAGTAACTCTATTACCATTTTGATATTGTTTTCTTGGTTGATCTAACCCTGATGTGATACCAGTTCCTGCGGAACCACCTATTCTAAACATGGGTCTACTTAATACTCTTTTCATTAATTTTTTCTTCCTAAATATAGACCTGCAAGTGTTGTACCAATACCCAAAGCTGTTTGTAGTGGTGTTGGGTTAGGTGCAAATGTTTGTGTAGTTGTACCTGGATAACCACCCATCAATCCTGTAACTTGAGCACCATATCTAGCTAAGTTTTCTTGTGGTAACATTGCAGCTTGTCTGTTTGCTTCTCTTTGTGCATCTGCCTCTGCTTGAGCTTGCGCTTGGTTTATTGCGCCCAATGAACCTAAACGTCCTATATTAGTTCCTAAAATTCCTTCTTGTGCTTGTCCAAGGGCTGCTTGTTGTCCTGCAAGTCCTGATCTAAATGCACCTAAACCTTGTGTTGCTCCTGCTAGTGCTCCTCTTTGCCCTGCAAATCCTGCTTGTTGACCAGCCATGCCTGCTTGCGCTCCTGCTATTCCTGCTTGTGCTTGACCTAAACCAAACCTGTTTGCGATGTCTTGTTGTCTAGCTTGTTGTGCTTGACTAAAACCTTGTTGCAAGAGATTAGCTTGTAATAATGCTCGTTCTCTTGCTGCCCCTGTGCCAAACTCAGAGAGTTGCACTCCCGCTCGACCACTGCCAAGCGCACCCAAAGCGGTTTGTTGATCTCTTATCTGTTGTTCTTGTATAGCTTTGTTACGATCAAATTCTGCGAGTGTCGCATCAATCACTTGTGATTGATATGGGGACATAAATTGTCCGACGTCTTGTTGAAAAGCTTGTGCTCCCAAAGGCACACCACCTAATGTTGTTCCTGCAGTTCCTAAAGCTTGTTGTGCTCCTCCAAGAGCAGTTCCTGCTTGTGTTAATTCTGTTCCTGCAGTTCCTAATTGTCCAAGAGCCAAGGTCCCTAATCCAGAAGCTAATCCTGCTTCTTGTTGTGCCGCTGTTAAAAATGGTTGAAACGACGCGATACCAGATGTTCCTGCTGCTTGGGTTGCTAATCTTTGTGCTTCTGTTTGTAATCCTGTTTGACCTGCAACTGTTGGTGCAAGTCCTGCTATACTTTGTTTTCTAACATCAAATTCTTCTGCAGCCTCTCGTCTTTTTGTAAAGTCTGCAGCTGACTCACCTGGTAATCGTGAAAGACCTGCTATACCTGGTGCAACTGTTGGTCGACCAGATTGTGCTACTAATTGTGTAGCTAAATCTGTTCCTAGTTCTTCTATAAATTTTGGTGGCAGTTGTCGTGTTTCTGTAATGGCCATTATAATACTTCCTCTAATCTTTGTGATGTTTGAAACATTTTACGTGCGCCATCTAAGCCTTGCGATTCTTCAGATACTTCACCTCCGGCTTCGAGATTTTTCATCATGTTATACATGACTTCTGCGCCTTTGTCTATATCTCCCTCACCAGCATTTCTTACAGCGTCAGCTGTAAATACAAATTCATTCTTAGATAGTCTAGCAGGCACATCATCAGCTCTTTCCATTCTACCTATTGGTACAAATCCACCTTCAGCTCTAAAATCCATTTCCTTACCATCCATATCTAATAATGGCATAGTCTTCTTAGCTACTGGTTCTGCTTTACCACCTTCAGCTAAAAAACCTCTAGCCATATAATCTCTGTATCGATTTCTTATATCAGGTATAGCTGCCGGTAGTCCTGGTCCTGTACTACTTGCAAAATCTGGTTGCTCTTCTTCTTGTTGAAATAACAAAGGTGCTAATGTTAATGCACCACCTAAAGCTAATTGACCACCGCCTGTTAAACCACCTGAAATTTTACCACCTTTAAATAATAAGTCCATCATTGATTTATTATCTGGATTTAAAAAACCAGCTTTAGGTAAACCACCAAACAAACCTTTTCCTAATCCATAACTACCTAAACCATACATTAATGCAATTTTACCCACAGGTGACTTAACTATTTTTTTAACAGCTCTCGTTGCTTTCTTAACTAGCTTACCTAAGAAATACATCTGTCTTCCTGATTCAAGGTCCATGATCCCACCTACAGGTGCATCTTTTGGCATACCGCCATCCGCTAAAAAAGCAGAGGGAGTGCCTCTATCTAATATAGCTTGTTGAATGGGACTTAATACTTCTTCTTCTGTTGTTGTAGCTGTTGTATCTGCAGGAAGAAACATATTATTATCATCATCATTTCCACGCATAATAGGATTACCAGCAGCATCAATTTTTCCTGCTAGTCTGTCTGACATATATTGTTTGTATCCTTCTAATGTTTTAGAATAACCTTTACTCTCCACATCCTCTAAATCTCTAAAGTAATCTATATTTTTTCTTAAAGTAAAATCTCTAAAAGGACTTATTGCATTTAAACCTAATCCTAAAAAACCAGGTAGATTACTATCTCCAACTCCTCTCATGTATAAACGTTGTAAATCATCAGCACTGCCATAGTCCGCAATGTTTTCTCTTTCATCATAACCAAGTCTTTCTGCTTGTTTTCTTTCGGCCATTTGTAATTTTGCTTTTTCATTTGCTATTCTTCTATCATATTCTTGATCTGCTTTTCTGCCACCACCCATTTCAGAAACACTTCTACCAGAAAAAGAAGCTCCTTCATTTGCTCCTCCACCAGCGGAGGTGTCTGCACCACCTGCACCAGCTCCACCTATGTCACCAAAACTATCTAATGATATAATACCTGAAGGACCCATGTTAGGACCATCTTCTAATCCACCATGTATATTTTCTTTTATAATTAAATCTTTTTCTGCTTCTGTAATGTATGCTAATTCTGTTGCTGGCTTATCTGGTGACGATTGCCATTTTCTAGGAGCTTGAACTTCAGGTTGTTTACCAAGATAATTTTCAACACCACCTTGAATAGCTACATCACCATCTTTTAACATTTGTCTAACTTGTTGTGCTCTTGTTATTGCCATCGTACCATTCTATTTTGTTTTACTAAATAAATCAAGACTAGGCATCACGACATTTACATCTTGAGCCATGTCTTCTTCCTTGTAACCTTTAGCTTTCCAGTCTTTTCTTTCCTTAAAAAGTTCCCCTGTTTCCTTATGTCTATACGTTGTTTCTACTTTTGCTGGTTTTAACTCTATCATTATGTTGTTACCTCTCTTGGCTGTATTTCTAGTATTGAAGCTATAACATGTAATTCGTTTGCGTCACTCGCTTGCACCTTTAATATCTCACTTTCCTCCATGACTAAAGGCTGAGTTAAAAGTTCAGTGGTCGTATTACTTGATATAGATTTTGTTTTAAACAGACTAAATATATTAGAACTAGCATCTACTAAAGTCACAGTTATATTTGCACCAGATCCAGCATCTTCAGAGACTAATATTGATTTTACAACTGCTGTTTTAAAACTAGGCACTGTGTATAATGTAGTTAAATCAGTTGTCGTTAAATCTGCTTTTTTATTTATAAAACTATTTGCCATTAATTTATAAAGAAGTTAAATGCTTCTACCTCATCTTTTAATTCTTCTTGAAACGTTGTATTTAATTTTTCTACAATTGCATCAAGATCTCTAACCTGTGCCTCTGCTGTACCTAAATCATATTCAGCTGCAGGTCTTGTTAATACTTGTACTATCTTTGCCATTATCTTCGTCCGTCTGGTTGTATGTCTAATCTAAAAGTTCCTAATTTCCAGTTTTGACTAGTTGATGTATTTTCTATTTTTAATGAAACTGCTCTAGCTCTAGCACGAGTATCTATTTTAGTCGTAGATGTAGTAACATCAAAAGGTCCAAGAGGAGAACCAGATTGAGTGCTATTAGAATAATTTTTTAATTGTAATGTAACTCTTGCTGCTCCTGTTTGTGATATGAAATCGGGAACAAATCTTCTTATCTTCATTAAAAATTCACCATCTCCTCTAAATGTTGCAACACCTGTTGATTGTCCTGTTGCAGCTCTTTGTTGTGTAATATCAAAATCTCCAGATTCTATGTTCGCTGTAATTGCAGATATAGTTCCGTTTCTATTTTGGTCTGTCCCTGTTTCGTGTTCATAGTAACTTGTTCTGCCCTCAGTATTTCCTATAACATCAAAAGATGTATCTGTATCAGCATCATATTCTAATGCATGTGGTAAACCAAAAACAGCAGAATCACGCCACATGGTTCTAGCAAGTGAGCCAATGCTCCATACAGGTCTTTGTGGTGATGAATCAAAATAATTATATGCAACCATTCTATTTACAACAGAGGATGTTGACTGCGGATAAAACCATATAACTTCTCCAAATAAATTATTTAAGCCAGCAGATATCATTTGATTACCAGATTCTAAATTTATATCATCATATACAAAGTCCTCTACCAAACAAGGTAATGATTCTAATTTACCAGCGTATCTAAAAAATCCATTATCAGACATCCAGTATGCAGCACCATCAACTTCTACACATGCATTCTGTCCAACCAGTCCACAGTTAGTTCCAACTTGTGCAAACGCAAATGTAAATGGTTGACCAACAAAACGTTGTGTGAACAATGCTGTATCAGTCCAAATATAAATAGCATCACGACCTCTAATCGCTCCTCTGATCTGTGATCCGTCAGCTAGTCTTTGTGTACCAGCTGTATTGGTTGCTGTAGGTACATAAGTATTTATATCTTCTTGGTCTGAGAATCTAATGAACATGTCGTCTTGAGTGCTTGGTGTTCCAATAGTTGTTTCAGTTCCAAAGAAAACTAAGTGACGATCCGGTGTAGATACAAGCATGTGTCTTGATGCAGTTGGTGCGCCAGATATAATTGTTGCTCTTGTAGATGTTGCATTTGATAAACTTGAGTCCCATTCAAAACAAGCACCATCATGAATTAAACAAATTGCTTTGTCACCAAAATTATCTAGTGACCACATTCCCGGTTCTATAACTAAATCTCCAGACGCTGCTTCACCCCATGCTACATAATCAGTTGAGTTAGTAACAGTTGCACCATCTGAGTGAGATGCTGCTGTTGTACCTGCCACTCCTCTTGTGCATCCAGTTAATACATTACCACTAACTCCAGTGTAGGATATTTCTTCACTTCCTATAATAACAAAATTAGTACCAGAACTTGGAAACTGTGATGCGTCTGTTAATGTTATGCTAGTCACCGATGCATTTATTGCACCGTTTAAAGTTGTCGTAACAGCAGATTTATCTTCTCCACTCCAAGTCCCTAATCCCCAACCAAAACCTTTTGCTTGAACAGCTGGACCAACAGTATAATACTTTTGTATTCTAATACCACCAGATGTCGTTGCACCAGAACCTGATTCGTTAGAAGTCATGGTAATTGTTAAAGTTGTGTTTGTTGGTGTAGTAACCACCATAAATTTTTTATCATCAAAATCAGAAGCACTATAGTTAGAATTGGTGATTGCAGTAAAATTATCCATTAACATAATGTCTCCAGGATTCATATTATGTGCACTAGAAAAAGTTATCGTAACTGTTGCAGATCCGTTTGTTGTAGTAAAAGCATTTGTAAGTGTTGTAGTTGTTTCTATAGGATGTATGTCATAAAAAACACCTCCAGAAAAAGCATATAAAATTCTATTTGTTCCTATAATTGCATACTTTCTACCTAAACTATTTACGTAATGATGAAGACCTCTTCCAGCACCTGTGAGTTCATTTTCGTTTAAAGATCCTAATTGATTCCACCCACCTATTTTTTCAGGAGTTCCATACCTAAATCTAACGTTATCACAATTTGTCCATTGACCTTCAGCTCCGGTCTCTGAAATTTGTTTATTTATTCCTGGTTGAAATCCTATTTTTTGTAGCATAGATCCTCATAATATAGGCATTTTAATTTTTTGGTAGTATTATATTCCATTCTAATTTAAATATCAAATCATCTAAATAGACCTTTTTAAGGTCATTTTGTTTTAAATATTGATGTAATTCTTTTATATCTACAATTATGTATTTGTCTTTCAAATCAAAAACCATCTTATCTGCCTTGGTTTTTGTATCACCCGCTTTTACATTATTAACTAAAGGTCTTAGATCAAACTTGTATTTTTCATTTAATCTATTTTTTAAAATTCCCGAGACGTCCCAAAGTTCTTTTTGTTTTTCTTTTTCGTCAGCATAAGAAACATCTTCTAGATGCTCTAGAAAACTGTTCATTGGTTTTTTAGAACTGCCTTGGGTATTGCTTGACAATTCCAATGTATAAATCTGAAGGGCTCATAGCCCATATCAACAGTGTATTGATGAGGCATGTATGAAGGAAAAAACATCATTCTTCCTGGTTTTACTTTATAATATATTTGTGAGGTCGCATAACTTACTTTTGTTTTATTTTTTTCTGGTAAAAGATTCATCATATTACCAGGTCTAGGATCCTCAAAAACTGGCATTGATGTTTTTTCACTTGCCTTTAAAAAATAAAAACCAGACATGTGACCGTTCCAATGTGTATGTAAAGAATGGTAACCACCACCGTTGTTTGGAAATTCTTGAACCCACATTTCAGTAATAAATACCTTATGGTTTGTTAAATCAAAACCCATTTCCTCTAATAAATTATGTGAAGTTGCTCCGATATAATTTTGTAATTCTTTAAAACTAGGTTCATCAATTAAACTTTTTGAATGAAAAACATGACCCATATCTCCTTTATCACCAAATTTTTTATTTCTTTCATCAATAGTTTGTTTTAAATCTTGTTTAGATTGTTCTATATAAAAATCAGATGCTTTATTTAAATCTTTTACAAATTTTTCTTGGTCTGCATACCAAATAGGACACGAAAAATAATCTTCTCTCGTTAATTGTTTTGGATAACTTTCTATCATATATTATAACTTTCTTTGTTTTTATAAATATTTTATATACTATGGAGTATAAGATGTCCAGGATAAACCTGATGCGTCCCAATAATAGTGATTATCATCACTAGAAGTGTCTGTAGCAATCCATCTTAAATTATCTTCTTCCCAATCTATTAAATATCTATATTCATCACCATTTTCATCGGTGTATTCTTGAATTGTTGGATAAGCCACTGGTGCAACATATATGCATTTTGCCTCATCTATTATCCAAGAATTATAAGGTTGTGGTGGTATAAATGCATCTCTTTCTGAATCATAAGTATGACCAATACCTGCATAATTTTTTCTAAAGGGTGTTCCTCCTAATAAATGTTCTCCTTCAATAGTATTATAAGAAGTTTGTTTCCAAATATCATTTGGTGTTTTGTGTAAATTATTTAAAAAATCTATACCTAATTGTTCTTGTTCTTGTCCATTAGCATCAGTGATAACGTCATTATTTACTACATGAACTTCTACAACTTCACTGTTTGAATTTAATTTTGCAAAGTGTGCCATTATGCTGTGTAACTCCCATCTCCAGTAAATTCCATAATTGTATCTGTTCCAGATGTGCTAACACTAGGACTTCCTGTAGTTGTTGCTGAATAACTAGCTGTAGGTACTCTTAAAAATACACGACCTGCACCACCGCCGCCGCCTGAACCGCTGTTGTAAAAACCGCCGCCGCCTCCGCCGCCGCCAGGGTTACCTCCACCACCATTTGAAACATTAGCGCCAGGTCCGCCACCGCCAGATCCTCCACTTGATCCTCCATGTGCACCTGATCCTCCTCCGCCTCCAGCTCTAGCTACTGAAGAACCTGTAATAGAAGATGATAAACCATCTCCACCATCTCCAGGAGTTTCACCTGAGTTTCCAGCTCCAGCGTCAGAGGCTCCTCCACCTCCAGCGCCACCTACGGAACAAGTTCCGCTTACACTTCCACCATTTCTACCTTGATTAGCTGTACCCGATCCTCCACTTGATCCAGTGTTTTTAGCTCCGCCGCCTCCAGATCCTCCGGAAGTAGGAGCAACGGTTGAATTTTTATTGGGATTTGATCCACCTCTACCACCACCATTTGAAGTGACCGTAGTTATTCCTGTTCCTGAAATAGATGAATTACTTCCACCACCAGCAGTTCCATTATAGCTGGCTCCACTACCGCCACCACCGACTGTTACGGTATATTGAACACCTGGTGTTAAAGTTAAAGGGGTTTCTGTAGATGAGTCGGCTCCTGAAGTTTCTGAACCAAACGAATTTCTATATCCGCCAGCTCCTCCGCCGCCACCTCCGACAGATCCTCCGCCGCCACCTCCAGCGATAACTAAATAAGAAGCGCTGTAGGGTGCTTTACCTGATTCGCCAGATCCAAATCCTAAGACTGTATATCCGAACATTTGTTATCCTTATACGTCGTTAGCAGCATCAGTAGTGAAATGTAATTTTATTCCTAATAAAAGTGCATCTGCTGTTAAATCATCTCCTGATACGTCTCTGAATATTTGAAAAAATACTTGATCTCCTGCTGCAGGTGATCCTGCAATGGTAATTGCACTTGATTCAGCACCCACATCTAAATCATAAGCTGTTCCGCTATGTGCTTTAGCTGTCCCTTGTGCTGTTCCAAAATCTTGATTAATAGCGTCATTATCTGATATTGCTATACCTTTAAGTTTAAATAAAGCTGTTCCTGTATTTGTAGTATTAGCAGTGAAATAAGGTTGGAAAGTTATTGTTCCTTCATTCCAAGATTTAGGAAAAGCAACAGCAAATTGTGCTGCTTCATCTGAGTCTTTGTCAAAAGCCAATACTTTTAAAAATGGTCTGTTAATATCAGATGCTAATTCTGTGCCTTCAATATCAGCACAACCACCTGTATCACTTGGATACATTGCAACTGCTGGAACCCATATAGTTTCTTTCCCTGCAATTTTAATAGCTGCTGTATTATCTCCTCCGTCAACACCTTTTACAACTCCAGTTCCATTAGGAGCAAGAGTTATATCTCCATTTGCCGCGTCTGTGATTGTTATAGTTCCTGAGTTAGTTCCAGAATTTGTGCTTAAAATAAGGTCAGCTGCTCCACCTGTAGTTACAGTAAGTGTCCCTGCTCCCTGTGATGTTAAAACAGCGGCTGCTCCATCATCTCCAACTGTTACTGTATCTGCTGAAAGAACGACATCTCCTGTTCCATTAGGTACAAGTGATATATTTCCGTTAGCCGCATCTGTGATTGTTATAGTTCCAGAGTCTGTTCCAGAGTTTGTGCTTAAAACAAGATCTGCTGCTCCACCTGTTGTAACTGTAAGTGTTCCTGCTCCGTTTGAAGTTAATGTAGCAGCTGCTCCAGAATCTCCAACTTTTACAGTATCACCAGCAAGAACAACATCTCCAGTTCCTTTTGGAGTTATATTAATATCAATATTTGAATCACCACCAGTTGATGAAAGAGTAGGCCCAGCACCAGTTGCTGCGTTAGCTATCGTAAACTCGTTTACTGCTGAACTTGTTGCAGTTAATAAAGCTAATTCATTTCCGTTAGTATCTAAAATAGATGTGCCAATTTTTGGTGAAGTTAAAGTTTTGTTTGTTAAAGTCTGTGTTCCAGTAAGTGTAACATCACCAGCTGGTAAAGTATCAATATCAGGATTAGTTCCATCATTTGCAGTTGCAAATACTAAAGCATCACCTTTATCCCCTGCCGCAAAAGTAAATGAATCACCACTTCCTGATGCATATTTAAATTGAACTGTGTAAGAACCTGAAGTTGAATTTCTTAAAAAATAAAATGTTTGAACATCGATTGGTATTGTTACAATTTGATTTCCTGTAATTGTTCCTGTGAACTCAATCATTCTGTGAGATAAAGTTGCTCCTGTTGATCCATCAGATACAGATAGAGCAGTAGTTTGAGCACCACCGGCTATTGATTGTGTTGTGTATCCACCAGAAATTTGTTCTATAATTTGTAAATTGGTATTAGTTTTTGTACCCCATGTACCCGCGTTTTCACCCGTTGCCTGAAGTTCAACTCCTAAAGGTGTATATGTTGATGCCATAAATTTTATCTCCTATGCGACGTCACTATAACTTGTATTTGATCCTGTTGCAACATCTGAATACGAACTATTTGATCCTGTAGATTGATCAGAATAAGACGTATTTGATCCTGTTGAGACAGATGAATAACTACTGTTAGACCCTGTCGAAACATTTGTATACGACGTATTTGATCCTGTGTCAATATTTGCGTAAGCTTGTATTCCTATTATTCCTAAAGTAGCTGTAATTTGACTTGTAACTAAACCTTGTGTTATGTCTGCTGGTGCAATAGAGCCAACAGAAACAGTAGCCGATACACCTGTTAAACCAACAACATCAGCAGGTGCAATAGAACCAACAGAAGCAGTTGCTGATACTCCTGTAATATCTAATAATTCTACTGATCCTGTAGTTAAACTTCCAACAGAAGCAGTTGCTGATACTCCTGTAATTTCACTTGGACCAAATTCTAATCCTAAAGTTCCTAAACTAGATGTTGCAGCTATACCACTTACAGGTTCTGTGCTTGCACCAAAAGCAACCCCTAATGATCCTACGCTTACTGTTGATGATTGTCCATCAAGACTAACTGTTGGACTAATAGAAAAACTAACACTTCCAACATTTGATGTTGCTTGTTGACCAGATAATTCATATGCAAATTCTAATGTAGGAGAACCAACACTTGCAGTTGCTTCTCTACCAACTAATGGAATAACTTGATTAGGAGACTCTCCCCAAGAATTATCTCCCCATGAATCTCTGCCCCAACCAACTAAAGTTCCAACATAAGACATTGTTGGTGTTGCAAAAGTTGCTGAAACACCTGTTAATGGAGCAACTATTTCACCATCAACTTGTGGGTCGCCAACACTCGTTGTCATTGAGTGATTAGCACCTACCATTTCTAATTGGTATATAAATTCTAAAGTAGGCGAACCGACACTAGCAGTTGCCTCTATTCCTGTAACAGAAACAGTTTCATCTCTTCCTTCATTCCAATCAGCTTCTCCCCAAGATAGTCTCCCCCAACCTCTTTCATTAAACGCCTCTAAATCTCCTAAAGAAACAGTCGATGATTGACTAGATAAAACAACAGTAGATCCTATTCCTAATGTTCCTAAACTAGCTGTAGACTCAATACCAGTTAGCTCTGCTGTTATAAATTGAGCAGCAACCACTGTCCCTAAAGAAACAGTTGCAGATAGACCTGTTGGCTTGACAGAATATTCTACGCCCCAACCTGAGTTACCATAAGTTTGTCTACTCCAACCCTCAACGTTAAATGATTGTGGTGTGCCTAATGCGGAAGCTGATTCAGGTGCAGTAAGTGATACGACTATTTCATCGTCTTGCCACGCGTTGGATCCCCAAGTATTATTACCCCAGGTTGATGCCATAAGGAGATCCTCCTTACGCTATACGAATGATTGCGTTACTTGCGTCTGCTGTTGGAAATTGAATTGTGAATGTTCCACTTGATACTGTTTTGTCACCACCGAAAGCGATAACTGCAACAGCTTTATCAGATTGATCGTCGTTATAAATTAATGCACCATTAGCTGTAAAAGATGCTGAAGTATAACTAACATCTGAAAAATCACAGATAGCAGTTGTTCCAGAAGTAGTTGGTGTAACACTTGTTAGTGTCGCTCCACCTGCAGTATAAGCAGTTCCAGATGAGTTTGTAATTTCGTTTGATGTTGAGTAAGCTGTTGTACCAGCACCTAAAGATGCATCACTTGTAAACAAAGCTATTTTAAAAGTATCACCACTTGTTGCCGTAAAGTTGTGTGTGCCAACTAATATTTCTTGTTTAAAACTTGTGCAAATTGCCGATGTTATTGCCATAATTTATCTCCTATGGGTTTGCTGAAGTTACCGGAATACGAATAGCGCCATCAGTGTAGTCATCTCTTCGTCTTCTACCAACTTGCTCATTAGCAAACTTCTGTACCTCTTGTTTATACTTATTTTCGTATAGTGTCAACATATCTATCGGACCTTTTAAAAACGAATATGCCTCTGATAGACAGCAATATAATAGCCCATTTGGAAAGTTAAGACTAATGTAATTAGTGTCATCATTCTCTAATAAAGCTGGTGCAGCATTATAATGAATCCTAAATGAGTAAGTTTGATCTGGAACAGGAGCAAACATCATTCTTCCAGACGTAGTGTCAGATTCTCCTGTAGCACCACCAAACATAGCATAATATTTTGGCTGTCCTCTTTTAGCAGATGCTGTTGAAGACACATATTCTTGTAAATATGTAACATCTTTTTTCTCTAACCAAACATTAGTGCCTGTTGTAGCTGATGTTGAATCATATACTTGTATACCTCTTACAAA
>Ga0080013_1003003_pt1 | contig 18614 bp, 30 predicted proteins | sample ETNvirenome_6_85_FD_69236 | JGI IMG/M metagenome (GOLD analysis project Ga0080013, IMG submission 69236) | Marine viral communities from the Pacific Ocean - ETNP_6_85 (SPADES assembly) (version 2) | ecosystem: Environmental > Aquatic > Marine > Oceanic | place: Pacific Ocean | collected 2013-06-19 | reverse complement strand
TATCCAATGAAGTATCCATTCTAAAATCTTCAGGCCGTACAAAACCAAGGTTCAAACCCTCGCGTTGCATCACCTCTACCTGTGCTTGTAAGCCAGTCATGGTGTCTTTTATTTCTTCAATTAACTCATCTCTGTCTCCGGAGTAAGTGCCGCCATCCATAAGAGCTTTTACATCTGATTGAATTCTGGCTAAACTATCTTGTGCGTCGTTAAACTCTCTACTAACAAGAGGATCTGTATAATAATCTCTTTGGTAGGTCACCTTTACAATACCAATTTTACTTGTCATGCAAGATCTCAAAACCTGCTTGGCTACCTTCTTTAAATCAGCGCGTTCTAATTCTTCATTCAAAATAACCTGTAAAGTTTCAGAGAAAATGTTAGCAACCCTGTAATCAGAACTCCCAGCGTCTACATGTTTGTTAGGTTTTATTTTTATTTCTGGATTTTTAGCATAGATGTATGGCAATAAACCCTGCAACGTCGCATGGATAATATTACCCTTAATTGCTCTACCACCCTCAAAAGCTGCTTGCGTCGGATTAATTATTTGTGATCGTGAATTAAGTTTACCTAGTGCGTAAACACGAGCGTGTTCTATCTCCTTGTAATACTTCTTCCATTTTTTGTATGATAATTCTACATTCTTCTGACAATTCTTCAACATGCCATCAGAGTCAGCAGATACCTGAGATTGAAGCCCCATATCGTCAACTAAAATATCTAGATCGGCCATGATTCATTCCTGTTATATAAAGTATCTAATTGATCCAACCATTCCCAAGTGAATCTCTTTGGAGCTTTCTTCTTAGGCGTGGGCTTCCTTGTTCTAGCCCGTCTTAACATCAACCCATATCTTGTCGCGTCAAACAAATGATCCTCTGCACTTGTATCTATGTCTTCAACCCTCTTTGGGTCAGCAGGTAATGAAGGCACGGTACGCAACCAATGTTTACACGTGTTAAAAATTTTTAAGTTCTCGTTAGCCAAGCGATCAACAATCTCTTGTAAACCCTGGATCCTCGACCCTGGACCTTTCGCGCTAGACTCCCACACAACACCATAATCAGTAAATACGTCTGCAACACTTTTATGGCGACCGTCACGCATGAAGATCGCAGAATCGGCAACATTACTTTTGAACTTGATCTTAGCTTCTCTTTCATCCTTCTCTGCATCTAATATATCCCTTGCTATTTCTTCTATTGGCGTTTCACTTCCCTTGTTAGGTTTAGAACTCCAATAACGTTCTCTGTAGATATAGATTATACCATCATAGTCCTGAGTGAACCAGACGCATCCAGCCGGAGACTTGTAACCATGGTCGTACGATTTCCATCGCTTCCACTCCAACGGAATCTCAAAAGGTTCCACAACATGTACCTTTGGATCCCACACGCCTTCAAAGAAAGCACCCGGTGCTATGTTCCAATCACCATCTAACCATGCCTTTACGAGCCATTCTGGTCCACTCTTTTTGATCCGGTCAACGTAACCCGGGTCATTCTCCATCAGAGGAGTGTTATCCTGTATCTTCGACGGAATAAAAATCGATTCCCCACCTTCAGTGTCAATATACCGTTCCTTTACCCAGTTATGTCCAGGCCCGCCTGGGTTGGCAGATGCCCTGAACAGAACCGGTACACCAGCAGCAGAACGCATCGTAGCCTGCAGCATATCGATAGGTTCTGGCGATGGCCAGTTACCGAGTTCGTCAAAACCTAGGAAAGTTACAGAAAAACCCTGCAGCTTCATAGCATCAGAGTCTTCATCAAGATGTTTGAGCTGTAGCACGGCTCCGCTGGGCGAGACCCATTTTCGCTCCCCGACTTTCCATTCCCAACCTTCCTGTACGAAGACATACTGACCCAGTTTTATGAGTTCTCCCGTTTCTGGGAATGACCGACGGAACAGAAGACCCTGCGCTTCCTTCCCGTATTTCTCTGCATGCTTGCGAAATGCTAGAAGCATTCCAACACTTTTAGAACCTCCTCGCGCTCCGCCAAACAGTATATGAGGATGCTCACTATTAACAAACTTCTTCTGTGGGCCGTCGAGTGCTGTCCAGCGTGTCTTCCGCGATTCCATGCGTCGTTGCATTTCTGATAGTAATAGCGCACGGATTTCTTCCCTCGGTAGTCCGTTAGCTAATGCGATAGAAAGACTCAATTTACACCTGGAGCGGTTTCGAAAAAAGTAACAACGTCTTCAGGGCACGGTAATAAATAAGTATTATATTCGTAAGTCCAACCATTATTACCATAGAAAAATGTTGCATCCATTTGTTCTGTTGTTTTTGTCCAAATGTTGAAAACGCCTAAATCTTTATTGTATTCTATTTTTGTTGTCGCGCCAATAAGAATTTGCATAAATGTCGCAGAAGCGGCAGCAGTATGCCCGGCCGCGGTTGTGCCTAAAACACCACGATCTGCGGTGGAAGCGATTGTAAATTCATCATAGCCACTAGCGCTGGTCGCCGCAGGATCAATTGCAGAATAATAGAAAACCTCAGCCCCAATTAAAGCATACCCAGCCGCGGACCAATTACCTAGAGGCTTAGCAACACCCCCTTGTACAGGAATAGCTAAAGTTGTCGCTAAAATTGTAGCTTGTAAATAAGGCTCTCCCAGCACTTGATTAATACCCACATAAGACCCAAAGTCGCCTGGGTTTTGAATAAGCCCTACATCAGCACTAGTCGGCGCCCAAGCCTGTGCATTAATATAGTCAACAACATCCTTAGGACCTTTATTATATGCAGGAACAACCAGCTTGCTGATGTTCTTTATAACGGTCATTTAGGCTGGGTACGTTCTTTTGGTCGGCCCTGTAGGTCTCGATGTTGCTTTGGCGTGTTGCACAGTCTGCCCCGTTTTTGCTGCATGTTGCTTAGCTTGTGTAGCGCCTTTCTTTGTATATGCGAAATGTTTGCTTCCTACTTTAGGCATTATGATTTCCCCGCTTGTTTGATTCCAGGATACTTCCTCTTGACCGCTGTTTTCACCCGTGATTGCAATGCTGGTGTTCCATGCTGTGAAACTCTAGATAAAGCGTTTCTCGCATGACTAGCATCGTTAATAGGGTAACTGCGATCTGGCCCCGCGAAGTCTTTCGCTGGTAAGGCCGCTCTGTCTGCTGTGTTTAATTTACTCATAGAACTTAGCTGCCAAATCGCTTTGCGACTGTACCCGTAGATGCGGTCAGTAAACCTGAAGATTCGGCAGGAGACATCCCGCTAAATTCTTTACTACGGGCGGCTTTAGTGGAGCGTAAAAGCTCAAGCTCTTTTAGCGTACGGTGTATCCCATCGAGACCCACAACGCCTATTTTGCCATCAATCTCAGTAAGAGATCCTCGTCTAATTCTTGTGGGTTCTATCCTTCCTGAAGGGTCTAACAAGCCAGTAGATGCAGAGGTTCCTGGTGCAGCACTAGGACTTAAAGAAGCTGGTGCAGCACTAGGACTTAAAGAAGCCGCTGAAGCACCGCCAGGTATAGATTTCGCGCCACCACGAGCAAATGGGTCTGACAAAGATGACCGATGCTCTTTGAATGGGGATGCTAATGTACCTTCTCTGATTGTGTGTGGCGTAATTCTCCTTAACCTTGCCATTAAACGACCGTATTCATCTCCGCTGATGGCTTTAGATATGCCGCCGCTTGACCCTATCATTAGCGGACTGTGTCCATCTTCTTCAACAGGGCCTTGGTGCACATCCCATGTTTCTGGTGTAAATATAGATTTTACAACGGGTGCGTCGAATCGTCTTATACTAGCCATTACGTTAACGCAATATAGCAGTCAAGATCAATAACATTCGCGCTGTGTGCGCTAATCTTTGTTATATCCTGTAGTGTAGGTGCCGCTATCGTTGTATCATCATCCGCTTCTATCCCGCCGGTTGAAGCAGATAATAGAAAACTTTGGCCAGCTAACACAACAACCCAACAGTTGCTAGATGCGCTTTCAAGATTCAAACTAACGCCGTTAGTATCATCCTTGTTGGTGATCCTTAGATATTTTACATTCGCTGATATAAATTTACCAGGCGCAACAACGGTACCAAACTCAAACAAAGCTCGGACATTGCCCGCATCCAAGGTGACTATACGTTGGCTAACCTCATTAATAGCAGCCACGGTAAGTGTATTCGTAGCTCCCATATCAGAGCCATTTAATGATACAGACTCCGTTAACTTTACTGTGAGCGTTCCAGATGTAATAGTACTTGCCATTAGTTAGCCCTCAAGCGAAGTCTTCTTTGGTTAACTTCAAGAAAACAAATCCATCGATACCAGATACAGGTGTTACTACGATATCTGGATCTGTAGCATCTCCTGGTTGTGTTGCTCCGTTTGGTATCGTATAATTAAAAGAACCTGTACCACTCACGTTAATAGCATCCGTGGTTCCAGTTCCAGTAAAGGAGATGTTAACAGGAGAATCTACGGACCACTCTATACCCGAAATGGTAAATTTCCTAAACCCTCCAGTACCATCATACATACCCCGAAGTGTACTAGCATCAACGGTCATACCTACACCGCCATTATAGAAGCTAACAAGCGCATTAGTAGAGCCATTGGGTGCGTTGGTTCCTGATAATACAGCTGTACCTGCAGCCGAAGAGCCGCCACCTCCAGAGATTGTTACTGTAGGCGCTGAAACATATCCTTCACCTTCGTAATCAATGGTGATACTGTCTACAGTAGCGCCGTCTAAAACCGCCGTGCCCGTTGCTGCTGTGCCATCTATTGGCGCTGCGAATGCTACTGTTGGTACAGATGTGTAACCAGTACCTGCGTTCGTTATAGTAACGCTGGATACAATTTTACCCAGGTTGTATGTGTCGTTTAAGATCTTTACATTAGCGCCCATTAGTTAACCTCCGTTCCGAGTTCGAATTCATTCATTAGGCTTAACAGCTCTTCGTCAGAGATGCCACGCACTGAGTCGTTCACATTAATATTCTGGTCTAGCGCCCGCATAGACGGTACACAACGCTCAACCAATATCCGTGCTGCTTGCACATCTCCATCCTTAGCTGCGTTAGCCAGAACTTCAATAACGTCTGGCAAGTGCTCGCTAATCTGACTCCTCAATTGAGCCATTGTCTTCTGACTTTTTCTTGGTCTACCCTTCGGGTTTCCTGATTGTCCAGCTTTCCAAGGCATTAGAATCTACCTTCAGGATAACCATATTCTGCACCCGGTCCTGGATATACCGGCTCTTCCCCAGTACCATACATTCCACCACCCGGACCAATACCTTCAGCTTGTACCGCTTCTACGATGTCATCAAACTCACCGGCCTGCATACCCTGCACAACGATATCAACAATCTCCGGCCCGTGTTTCTGTGCCATGATATCAAGCACGGCATTAATTTGTTCTGGTGGTGTAGATGTCAATGCACCTATGATATCATATGCAGCCTCTTCCAAAGCCATATCTCCACCTGGCATAAGGCTAGGTGTCATCTCTGGACCACCCATATTTGGCATGCCAGGCGCTGCTTGCCCCATCTCTCCTGCTAAACCCCCGAATCCTGCCATATTCTTCTCCTCGTTAGATAATCTCCTCCCCAGGTGCCGGATATTCTAACACAGTAATAGTAAAATCAAAAAAATTTTAGAAAAAAATTGAAATCAAAATGGTAGGTCGTGCGTCTGGCCTAACTGGAACAGATTCCCTATCGGCACATTAGCAAGTACTAATATAGTAATATTGATTTATAGAGATACTCTAATCTTCTCGCGAAAAATCTTCGCGCTTAAAAAATAATAAACTTCAAATTTCCCTATATAGAAGTTCAAATTAATTATCATCACTCAATAAAAGGAAATGTCAATATGACTGAAATGAAAAGCATGAAGCTTCACACTCAGAAAGGCAAGCGCCGGCTGTGGCTCGAGGAGCAGAAGTACGGGTTGCCGGGTTTTAAGCCAGGCTCGAGGTTCAACGTAGTGTACAACGAAGATTCGGTTGAGCTTATCTCTGACGAAAACGGTACTAACACAGTTTTCACACGAGTAAAAGCTGCGTCAAAGAAAATTCCACACGAACGTCGCTTCGCGATAGTTGGAATTCACAACTCGAGACTTAAAAGTCTCTTTGGCGATACTGAGAATGGCGTAGATACTCCGGTGTCTTACGAAATGTCGGAAGGGTATATCAAGATCATGCCGGTGGCATCATGACTGGTCTTGAAATTCTGGTCTGCACATTAGCTTTTGTCACTCTTACTGGAGTCCTCGGATACTTGATATCACTGGACTAGAATAACTGAAAAGAGTTTGAGGGCGCTTCGGCGCCCTTTTTTTTCATCAGAAAACCCCAAAAATCTGGCCCCCCGCGAGACAAGGACAAATATTAGCTTTTCATTATATTCTAAGATACTAGAGATAATCAAGCGCGCAAGTATATCACTATATTCTAATATAGTTCTTAGTTTAAACTAACCAGAAACTCTGGCGGGGGGAGGATAATCTGAGAATCTCCAGATCTTTGCGCATGTGCGAAAGTATCTTGAATAAAACAGAAGCTCAGATAAGAGAAAGTGTTGATAATCTTATCATTTCATCATATCCCAGTGCCATTGTTATTCATGATTATCAGATTGATAAATGGCGCTTAAAAAGCTATAAACTTTCAATATCCCTTTATGGATATACATTTTTATTAACCAACCGAGGCTTTTTATGGACCAAGCACAAACCGACGCTATTCAGGATATGTACCAAGAGTGTCTTGACTCAAATGACTGGAGTAGTTTTAGTCGTTCGATGGTTATTGAGTCTGAGTGGGATGAGCTTAGCAATGAGTTACAATCCGATTATCAGGATTATGACCAGTATGAAGAGGCTGAGTGGGTATTAAATAGTCGTATATACACCGATTCTAACATTGACCGATGGAGCTAAATATGACAGGAATTGAGCTAAAACCAATGAAAATCCATACACAAAAGGGCAAAAGACGCTTGTGGCTTGAGCAACAGCGATACGGTTTGGATGGGTTTAAACCCGGTTCAAAGTTTAAAGTAACGTATCATGCCGATTCAATCGAGATCGAGTCTGATCCTGAAGGATCTAACAAGGTTTTTACGCGAGTTAAAAAACCATCAAAACTACACCCTGAGGAGCGTCAATTCGCTATTGTGTCATTGCACAACAGTAAATTAAAAGCTATATTTGGCGATACTGCCGATGGTGTTGATACTGAATGTCGCTATGAGCAAATGCCGGGTTATTTAAAGATCTGGCCAGTTAATGTTGTTACTGAATTTGCTGATAAATTAGCGGAGGGTATTGAGCAGCAATACCAAGATGCAATAGCTGCGTAGTTTAAATTAGCACCAGCATCTCAAGAACGGCCCGATCAGCTATGGCTCGTGACAGATGTTGGTGCTTTTTTTTTACATTGAAAACGAGGAAGACGAGATGAAGTGCGAAACATGTGGTAGCTTGTTAACTGAAGATAATGCAATTATGAAATTGATTGATGAGAATCTTGAATACAATCCTACTATTTTATGTTGGTATTGCGAAGAAGATGCCAATGATCCAGATCCATATGCCGATGATAGTCTCAATGAAGTCGATATGGGACGATTCGACGATGACCCACCGGAGTACATGTAATGACATTACTAAAGAATACAATTATTTTCCCAAAAGGCGACGTTAGAAAGTTTCATATGCCTGATGTCGATGAAGACAAGCTTGAAGCTTTCCAAACCGCTGTCCAAGGTTGGATAGAGACAGTCGGGATACCTACACATCCAGACTACATTGCATTAGTAAATGAGGAAGGATTGATTCGCGATTTAGATCACAATATGTCTGCTTCAATATTGCTAGATCGTCCGATAAAGGGTAACTGTCTTATTTTAGCTCAAGAAGATTTCGTTTAACGAGTAAGGGTGTCGATATACCAAAATCCTATGTACCATCAACCGTACCACAGTATGGTTACAAGTTGCGTGACGGAGGTGTTTCAGAAGCCACGTCGGCACCCTTATTCATCTGGAGTGGTAGTTCAATTGGTTAGAATCCTGGCCTGTCACGCCAGTGGTTACGGGTTCGAGTCCCGTCCACTCCGCCACTTAAAAAAGTATAAACTTTTAATATCCCTTTATGGAGAAAAGGAGTTTTAATATGACCGAAATATATACACACAGATATCACGGCGATATACCAAAGCGAGTCCGTGCTCGCATCTCAGCTAATGTTGAGTCTGTTGTTGAGCAACATGGCGATAATCCTGACCAGCAAGAAGACATGATCGAAGATCTTATTGATGTTGCATATGACTCGTATCACGTTGGATGGCAAGCGGGATTCATTGATGACACTCAACCACCTCCTACAGAGCGCGATGAGTCAATCATGGAAGCACTTGAGAAGCTCAAGAAGACAATTGAAGAAGCTCGACCAGATCCTAATATTGTTGATCGCTTGAATGATTCCAAAGCACATATAGACGTTGGTATCATGGAGATGACGAAGGATTTAGCGAACTTCAACTACGGAGGTACAAAGTGAGATATCGAGACGAACCTGAATGGCGGTTCGACGAAGAATCTTTTCGTAAGGCTCATAGTTCAGAGCGCTCACGAAAGATACGCAGTAACCTTAATTTTTTACAAATCAAAAGACGGAGAGCGCAATACAATGCGAAAATACGCAACGCAAAGACTGATAGCTAAAGACGTACCAGTTCACTTAAAAGGCCTGTTCGAAGGACAGAACCTTCGCTTTCGTGGTCGTGGATCACGTATCAAAGCTGTTGAGACTGTAATGAAGAGCAGAGCTCTTCGCAATAAATACTTGGGGGAAGATTGGTATTCGATGCCCTTATCAAAGGTAGTTAAAGGTTTGACATACAGATTCAACCAAGATCTACCGCTTGAATTTGCTGATCGTATGTCTGTATATTGTCGTTAATCAGAGCTCTTAAAATCTCTGACGCCCTGAGCATGGCGATAAACTGCTCACTTTTTACATCCAAAACACGGAGCACGACGAGACAATGACCGAATCACCATGTGATACTTGTCATAACTATTGGTTATGCATGGAAGGGAGTAGAGCCTGCCCAGACTTTAAGTTATTCTATGATACGGGTAAAATCACTCATCATGACCGTTCACCTAATTGGTACATAGACTTGCCACCATACACAATAACTGTGCGAGAGTTATCGGAGCGGTGTGGCTTTGGTAAAGAGACTAATAAACTGAAACACTGGCTGGGCCTGAAAGTCTATCAACTGATAGAGGATCCGCTCGGCTTTTACTTTTTGAGGCATTTAGATGGTGGAATCGAGGATTTACACGAAGGAAAAAGCAGCAAAAGACTACGATACGCTAAAGCTGCATGCAGCCAGGTGGTCTTGGAAGCGAAAGCACGAGAGAGTACCACCAGATCACAAAATCACTTGGGAAGAGTGGTTCAACGAGAAATGGGGAGAAACGTTGCAGCACTATGCAGCGAGGAAAATCCAGGAGAAAACTGATGGGCAAAACAATAAGAAGAAACCCAGTAGCTAAGAACTCTGAGAAGTTCAACAAACCTAAGACAGTACGAGACAGGAAGAAGGATTTCTACAGGCCTGACTCAAAGCGAGAGTTCGAAGAAGCTATTGAAGATATGGGTTTTGACGAATACAACAGAAAGGAAGCGATCATCATTCAGTATCAAGATGATCTAGCAAGAAACCAAGAGGATGGTTGGCCATACGAGGATTAGACATGGACTGCGATACATTTGATAGTGTTGTAGAGATGTTCGAACAACGTATGATTGAAGGTTGTATAGCTAATGAGTTCAAGTGTACATACAACGAAGAGAAGGGCGAGTTCGTAGCTGAGATTAACGGTAAGTTTTATGTGGCAATGACCAGGGAGAAGAGATGAGGTTCAGGACATTACAAGATGCATATGAGGGTATGCGGTATGAGTTGAGGATGAATGGTAGCGAGATCGTAGCCAAGTCCTCCAAGGGAGACAGCAAGGCAATAGAACTACTCAACCAGAGTATTACCATTGACGACGTCTGTCAAATTAACATATATAATCCAAAAAGGAAGTTCAATGTTCGCTACGCTTTACTCGAGTTTATGTGGTATCTATCGATGGATCGAAAGATTAGAAATATTGGGAAAGCAGCCTCTATCTGGAAAGATATTGCTGATAGTGATGGTCGCGTACATAGTAATTATGGCGGTTGTCTTCATCGGGGCTGGGATCGAATTATTTTTGAATTAATAAGGTTTCCGGAATCCAGGCGAGCTGTGATAGCCTTGAATCAGCCTGATGTAAACTATGGTATAAAGGATGTACCATGCACTATGTTCGTTCAGTTCTTTATCCGAGACGAAAAGCTACACATGATCTGGAACATGAGGTCTAGTGACTTTGCTTTCGGGTTCTGTAACGATGTAGCTGTAGGTATGCTGTTCATGCAGATGATGCGAAACGAGCTAATGGAAGGTACAGAATGGACTTTTTTGCATTTAGGTTCGTTCACATACAATGCGACATCATTCCATTGCTATGATAATCACTGGTCTCTTATATTTGATGACTACCACAACGAGGTATACGATAAATACGAGTTAGTCGAAGAGTTTACGTGGGGTCATGCGCTGCAGGATATGCTTTACTTACCCAGTAGAGACATAGAACTTAAGCAGATGTGGGAAATGGTAGATGTATTCGAACAAGAGAACTTCGTAGGAGGGGGATTATGAGTATAGACAAGAGCGTACTGTTAGACGCACATAATATCGTATACAAAGATGCTGATGGACATGACTATGGGTCGTTCGATCAGAATATGCAAGATGCGTGTAACTTCGCTATGGTGATGACAGGTAATATGGTAACCATCGATATGGCATATGCTATACTGATAGGTCTGAAACTAGCACGAGAAAAGCAAAACCATAAGCGAGACAATATGGTTGATGTGTGCGGATACATGGAAGGTTGGGCTGAGTACAAAGAGAAACAAGCATGGGCAGAGGCAAAGAACAATGACCCAGAGCTTCATGCAACAGAACAACAGAAACAGGAGGTGGCAGAGGATGACGATACATATAACTATAACGACGGACGAGAAGAGCGAGGCGGAGGGAGCATTCCAATTGGTCAGCTTCCTTAACCAGCTAGACATGACAGGTAAGGGCGATGGTATAGTCTGGACAGAACAAAAACCCATGTCAATAACTGTCGACTGGTCAGGTAGAGTAGAAACTATCAAGGATCATGTAGAATGAGTATGCCACAAGTACTGAGATTCTGTAAGATACGGGATGTACAATCACCTAGTCGTGCTCATCAATATGATGCAGGCATAGATTTCTACGTACCAGCAGACTACAAGTCTAATGCAATCCAGCCAGGTCATTCACAGAAAATAGGTAGCGGAATTAAAGCTGATATAGCCGTTGGCATGGCTTTGGTAGCATTTAATAAATCAGGAGTAGCAACAAAACATGGGCTTCAGGTTGGTGCCTGTGTTGTAGACTCTGGATATGAGGGCGAGATACACTTGCATGTTATGAATGTAAGTCATCGTAACGTCTTTGTATTACCTGAAACTAAACTGGTCCAATTTCTGTACCTACCCATAGCATTACCACAGATTATTGAAGTTGAAGCGCATCGTTTATTTGACATCCAATCGCAGCGAGGTGATGGTGGTTTCGGAAGCACAGATGACTTCGGTGGTTGGGATTACGGTAAGGAACTGACAATCGGACAAGAACTTTGAAAGAGTATAACATCAATGATGTTGCTGAAATAGCTGAAGCTATTAAATCTGGAGATAAGGTTGAGAATGATATCGGTACCGTTATGGATGGATTCTTTTGGTTTCCAGACGAGATGGCTTGGGCTGCCCAATGGCAGAAAGATGAGAAGCAGGACTCTCCACACAATTACTTCGCTATGCTATTAGATCCTGATGTCTTTAAAGATACAGAAGATGAGGACGAGATCATGGCCGGCATAGAGTATTGGTGGCATCGCAGTCAAATCTACGCGGCAGCTTACCTTGTAAATAACAGGCCATTAGTAGCTAGTCGTTACACAGAAGACATAGCAAATGACAGCTTAAGGGATCTGATAGCGATGCAAGAGAATGTAAAGACGGCATTCAAGGAAATGGGTATGGAGGTTGGACTTAATGCCAAACCCAAAGATATATGGATGGTGGTAAGAACAACAGCACAGAACATACATAACAACGTACGAGGAATGCATTGAAACAATCTGAAAACTTCTGTATCTTACCCAATAGTCTACTCCCGACTATGAGTGAGCTAAGCAAGGGAGAGATCAGGGCTCTGATAGGCGTGTTGTCTTTCAGAGACCCTAACAGTACTAACCTAGCGTTCCCGAGTATCAACACCATAGCTAAACGGTGTGGTATGACTCCAAGCTATTGCAGTAAGCAGTTGAATCGTATAGCAGAACGAGGCGGAATACTCAAGATCAATCGGCGGTTTAACAACTCTAATACTTACGACTTCGTATGGACAGGGTGTACGCCCCCCGTAGAGGGTGTGCGTGAGCCCCCCGTACACGTACCGCTACCTAATAGACCATCTAATAGACCACTATCTATAGGGGAGTTTTTGAAGATGTATCCAAAGCCTTCTCCACCATCTGGGTGGCAGAGCTATATATGGGCTAATGCAACTAAGGAATGGAAAGACAAAGGGCTGGAAGAGATCAAGGATCAAATATATTTGGACATACGTGACCGCATACAAAGAGAGTGGCGCGACGTAGAGTATTGGCCTAACCCTGCCACCTATCTAAAGCAGCAGTGGTGGAAACAACCTATGGAGGGTCGCACGACAACTGACCGTGAAACATCTGACACGAGGTATTTCTAATGAGTAGATATGCAAAGATAATGCTTGCATTAGCTGTGATCGTAATTCTTTTAGGTATGTGCACAAGTGGATGAAGTAGCATGGATGTATCAACAAGATCCAGCTCGTATGAAACCAATAGAGGAAACACATGGAGAATTTGTCTCACCCATATCGGAAGAGTTACTTAAAGAGATCTGGAACTATATACAAGACGGAAATAACATGGTCGGGGATACTCTTCCCTGGGAGTCAGACTTTAGATTCAAACCGAAAACTCTTAATGTATGGGCGGGTATCAACGCGCATGGGAAATCAGTTGCGCTTCAGCAATGTGCTTTGCACTGGGCGGTACAAGGTAAGAAAACTGCCATCTGGTCGCAAGAGATGCCGTGCGAAACGGTCTACGCGAATCTTATTAGGCAGGCGACGGGAGTTCCTAAACCAACAGAACTCTTTCATGCATTAGTTGCACAATGGCTTAACGACTATGTTATGGTGTGGCACCAACCAAGCATGCGGTTCGAAGATGTATTTACGTTTCTTGACGAGGCAAAGAAACAAGATATAAATCATGTAATTATAGACAATCTCACATCAATTGGATTAACTTCCGATAACCTATGGATGCATCAGAGGGAGCTGATCGTCCATCTTAAAAAGGCCTGTATGGAACTAGGTTTGATCATACACGTTGTACATCACGTGCGTAAGTTAGACTCAGAGAAGAGCCAGCCAGATAAGTTTGATGTAGTAGGTTCTGGCGACATAACCAACTTAGCTGATAACGTATTTATAGTTAATCGTAATATTGAGAAACAGGAGAAAGTAAATGAGGGATGGGGGTCTCAGACTATAAGCTCGTCTGATACGCGTACTTGGGCAGAGCTATCAGATGGACTTATATCAGCTGTCAAGGTACGGTATGGACAGCCATGTCGTATTAAACTGTGGTGGAATCAAATAGGACCGGATACGGGAGCGTTCACAGATGGAGCATCAGCACCGTCGATAGTATACTTTCGCCCACCGGATAACATGGAGTACGACCAGGAGATACCATTTTAATGAGAACTGACAATTGGAAAAATGTAGAACGCGGAGTTGCTAAGCTATTTGGTGGAACCCGGACCGGTTCTAATGGAGAAAGTCGACGAGATGTAGAGCATCCGATCTTCTCCATAGAGGTAAAACATCGGAAATCCTTCCCTGACTGGCTACACTCAGCCTATGGGCAGGCTGATCGTGAAAAAGAGCACAGGATACCCATCGTAGTCCTCCATGAGAGATATACAAAGTTCGAAGATGCCTATGTCGTGATTAAAGCAGAGCACTTTTGTAAGCATTATAAGGATATTCCTATTCAGGATTCAGCCAAAGACACTGATTCTAGTATAATAGACCCTTTAGATCAAGGAGACTTAAATGGCCCGCAAGTTTACAAATGAGAACAATTATCCGCATTGGTTGTACCATACCCTTACCACAAATAACTATACAAAGGGTACGAAACCTAGTGATATCTCAGTTACACGACTGATTGATAGTCCTCAAATAAATCAATTACGATTTAATCATGCAGATGAACTCGTCGAAGATGTTAAAGACCGAGTATGGTCTATTTGGGGATCAGCAGTACACTATGTGGTTGAAAACACTAATGAAAGTAATTCAGACGTATTAACTGAAAAGCGATTCTACCACGATTATGACGGTAAAGTGGTTACAGGACAGATTGACGTTTATGACATGTCATCTAAAATACTATACGATGTTAAAACGGTCAGCGCCTGGAACCTCGTAAACGGTTATAAAAAGTCGTGGGAGTTTCAGCTTAATGTTCTAGCCGATCTCATGCACGAGAACGATTGGAAAGTCAAAGGTTTAGCTATTGTAGCTATAGCTCGTGATTGGAATGCTAGACAAGCAGCTGATGTAGCGACATACCCTAAGCATTCAATGACCGTAGTGGATATCCCGCTATGGAAACCTATGCACCGAAAAGCCTATATCAATCAACAATTGAATAGACACTTCGAAGAAGATCATTACTGTAATGACGAAGAGCGGTGGCAGTCTGAGGAGAAATGGGCTGTCATGAAACAAGGTCGTAAGAATGCATTACGATTACTTAATACAGAACAAGAAGCAATAGATTATTTGAACGACTTGATTGATCCGACCAAATGCACGATAGAGCATCGACCTGGGTCACCCAAGCGGTGTTGGACGTACTGTAATGTACGTAATTTTTGTCCACAACTAAGAGCTGAGAAGCAGGAGAAGCGCTAATGGCAGGAAAAAAAGAGTTTGATAACACTAACAAGGGAAGATTCTTTCTCAACGAGAGGAAAACGGCTAAAGATCCCGCACTATCTGGACCAGGCAATTATAATGGCACAGATATGCGAGTAGCTGCATGGATCAACCCGAACGAAGACGCTGATAATAACAGAGTATGGAAGGCATTTGATTACCTTGCAGAAAATGCGGTAATTAACATGAGGTTCTCAGAGCCCAAGAAAAAGGGAGGGGGCCAGAGTAGCGTATCCAGTAATATGGACGACGACGACCTACCCTTCTAACTTTCGCTTTTTAGTATTTTATGGGGCGGGGTCTACTTTAGGCCCTGCCTCTTTTTTTCTTTCGCCTTAGAGGGCGATTCTGGAGCTCTAGGACATGCATATAACGCCGTATCAGCAGTTCATACACAAGAGTAGATATGCTAGGTATCTACCAGAACATCAACGCAGAGAATCCTGGGAGGAGACAATTGGACGCTATATCGATTTTTTTAGTACTCGCCTTGATCGTAATCACTTTGAACGATTTAAACCCCTTATTGTAGGAATGGACGTAATGCCCTCGATGAGGGCTTTAATGACGGCCGGAAAGGCCCTGGAGAAGGACCATGTGGCCGGTTATAACTGTGCTTATACCGCTGTTGATAGTCTTCGTGCTTTTGACGAGTGTCTCTATATTCTTATGTGTGGCACTGGTCTTGGGTTCAGCGTTGAACGACAGCATATATCAAAATTACCTGTTGTTGCTGAAGAATTCCACGAGACAGATACAGTCATTGTGGTGCGCGATTCAAAAATTGGGTGGGCAAAGGCTTACAAAGAGCTAATTGCCCTTCTGTATCAGGGTTTAATACCCAAATGGGACTTGTCTAAGATTCGCCCTGCAGGTGCACCGCTTATCACATTTGGCGGACGCGCATCAGGACCCGATCCCTTAGAACAGTTATTTAAGAAAACTATTCATGTTATATCTAGTGCACGAGGCGATCAGCTAACTTCATTAGAATGTCATGATATTATGAATTATATCGGAGAAGCAGTAGTAGTCGGCGGGGTTAGACGTACCGCTGAAATATCGTTAAGTAATCATTCAGACGAAAGGATGCGCAATGCTAAGATGGGTAATTGGTTTATGGAGAACCCACAGAGAGCGTTGGCTAACAACTCTATATGTTACACAGAACGTCCTGATGTAGGCGCGTTCATGCGAGAGTGGTCAGCCATCTACGAGTCACGATCAGGTGAACGGGGTATTTTCAATAGACGAGCCTGTCAAGCTATGGCTCCAGAAAGGAGAGACAAAGAGTGGGAATTTGGTACAAATCCATGTTCGGAAATAGTACTTCGTTCTAAGCAGTTTTGCAATCTATCCGAGGTAGTAGCTAGATATAATGACACCATGGAAACACTTCTAACAAAAATAGAAGCTGCAACCATGTTAGGTACCGTGCAGGCAAGCCTCACGGATTTTCGTTATCTAGGTGCCCAGTGGAAGAAGAACTGTGAAGAGGAAGCCCTGTTAGGTGTGAGTATAACAGGTATCTTTGATTGTCCGGCTCTGCTGAAAGCATCGCCAAAACAATTAGAGGAATTACGCGATCATGCAGTCAAAACGAATGAAATTTTTGCAAAGGAAATTGGTATCAACCCATCTGCCTCTGTTACTTGTGTCAAGCCTAGCGGGACTGTTAGTCAGCTGGTGGATAGCAGCAGTGGGATTCATCCTCGTCACGCTCGATATTACATCCGTCGTGTACGCAATGATAAGAAAGATCCGCTATCTCAAAAGCTTATCTACAGTGGGATCCAATACATAGAAGATCCTTACAACAAGGATGCGTGGGTGTTTGAGTTTCCTATGAAAGCTACAAGCTCCATAACGCGTCATGATGTATCTGCTATGGAACAGTTAGCACTATGGAAGAAGTTCGCATTACATTATTGCGAGCATAAACCCAGTATGACTTGTTATGTTAAGGAGACAGAGTGGCCATCTGTAGGTGCTTGGATATGGGAGAACTTCGATATAGTCAATGGAATCAGCTTCTTACCTAGTGCTGATGAGGGTCATGTGTATCAAGCAGCGCCATACGAGGATATATCTAAAACGACATTTCAGAAATGGAACAAAAAATATGGTAAAATAGAGCTTACCTGGGATGACCTGATAGAACAGGTTGATGATACTACAGGTAGCCAGGAGTACGCATGCGTCGCAGGCGCGTGTGAAATTTAACGGTGTAACAGGAGGTGTATTATGAGATTAGTACTACAAAACCAGCACGTTCGTGCTATGGATCGTTTTTTCAACAGAGCTTTAGATTATGGAATGGGCAATCCATTCGCAGTAATGGACCGTATGTTAGATGCTATAACAGCACCGGTTCCGCCCGCAGAGGGAACAGAGTTCACAACTTATAAGATGGTACCAACTACCTATCGGACTGAGTACGAAAAGGACGACAAAGGTAATGTCACTGTCAAGTATATCGTGGTAGAACCTGAAGAGGAGAAAGAAGCCGCGTGAAACTAGTCAAGGTTGAGTGGTTTGATACTGTTCAATCAGCTAGTTGGGATACAGCCGATGAGGTGGACATTAAAAAAGTTCACCAAATCGGTTGGTTTCTAAACGAATCTACTTGGGCAGAACAGGGAGTATTGAAGTTAGCCGATACTTGGGCTGATAACGAATATTATGGTATTACTGCTATACCTAAGGGTTGTGTTCACAGAGTAACTTCTTTTTCAGGAAATATAGATCTTGTAGAGGTGTTCTGAGCTGGGACACCCGCCCTTTACTTGCGCAGGGAGCAACGCTTTCTTAGAGCGGGGCCCAGCAGTTAGTAGGCATAAGCCCGTTTTGATTCTCTCTTTTTTTCTCTTAAAGATTTTGTGGTTTTCTTCTTTTTTCTTTCTTGCTTTGGTAATACAGATCTTGAGATAGGGGCAACTTGACCAAGCAATCTACGTAGGTCTTTCTCACCTTTCTTCGACATTATAAAGTCTAATGTGCCAGCCATATCTGAACCAAATGGTCCAGTCAGTTCTCTAACCATACGGTTAGTACCGGTATCTCCATACCAAGCTTGACTTGGGAATGTCATGGCTGCTGCAGCTGAACCAGGAGCACTAAGCACACCCATTCTATCTACACGACGCATAAATGTTTTCCAATCTTCTGGCCTTATCTTCAAGTCATCTTCATCCAGATCCCCCTTGATAGCACCTCTTAATATTTCTGCGAATATCACTGCTCCGTACATACTAGCCGTAGCAACTGTTAGTTTTCCTACTTGCTTTGCTCTCTCTACATTGTCTACTTTCGTAGCAAAGTCTGCACCAACTGAGGTAAGCAATGTATTACCGTATGCCGTGTTCACCTTCTTAAACAATACAAAGGGTGAGTTGCGAGACAGATCGCAAG
>Ga0080013_1003002_pt1 | contig 18623 bp, 40 predicted proteins | sample ETNvirenome_6_85_FD_69236 | JGI IMG/M metagenome (GOLD analysis project Ga0080013, IMG submission 69236) | Marine viral communities from the Pacific Ocean - ETNP_6_85 (SPADES assembly) (version 2) | ecosystem: Environmental > Aquatic > Marine > Oceanic | place: Pacific Ocean | collected 2013-06-19 | reverse complement strand
AAATGGAATATCTAAAGAAGCTTGTATCTCAACATGACCCTTTCACATTAAAGGGTGGTGGATTGTTTCATTTAGCATTCGGAGCAATACTTACAGGTAGTGCATTAGGAGCAGGTAAATAATGGTAGTAAAAGATGAGTAGAAGAAGATAAAAGATAGATGGATAAGTATTTACAGAAATCTACTGGTCGGATAGTATTTTGTTTTATTGTTTCTTTGTTATACCTTATTAGGTTATAGTGATTAAAACATTTACCTTAGTACTGTTAGGTTTATAATGATAGAAACCATACCAACTTCTTACTGTGATAAATGTCTTACACCTTATTGGAAAGACCACGATAAAAGTTTCTTATGTCCTAAGTGTATAGAGGAAGAATAGATTATGGATATAATAACCTTATCTTCATTCATAATGCTAGGATATATAATAGGTAAATTTATGAAGATGTTACTGGAGGAATAATGAAACTACAAGTAGTAAGAACACAGTTTGGTAAAGATGCAACAAATGGATTGCTATTCATTGATGGTGTCTTTGAAAATTATACATTAGAAGATGAGTATAGAGATGTTAAGGTTATGCACGAAACCTGCATACCTGAAGGTACATACGAGATTAAATTTAGAGATGTAGGTGGATTTCACGGTAAATACTTATCAAGATATGGTGAAGAATTTCACAAAGGTATGCTTCATGTACAGAATGTACCTGGATTTGAGTATATCTTACTGCATCAGGGGAATACTGACGAGCATACATCAGGTTGTTTAATTGTAGGAGACACTCAGCAGGATTTAGATGTTAACTTTAATGGATTTGTTGGTAGCTCTAAGAATGCGTATAAGAAAATGTACCCTAAAGTACGAGATGCTTTATTAAATGGAGAGAAAGTTACGATAGAGTATAGTAAAATAAACTTAGTAAAAGACAAACCTAAACTAAAGTGGAGGATATTAAGTTAATGTTTGAAAAACTAAAAAGAAGAAGAAACCAAGATGGAACATTCAAGAAGGATGTGGCGTGGACTCCTTGGTCAGAAGCATGGGAGTATGGAATGAGTGACGAACTCAAAGACATGTTAGAGCGTGTAGTATGGACCTTCTTGGAGGCTTTTATTGCTTCCTTGACAATCGCACCATTAGTTGGTGTTGACGCAGAAGTAGTTCAACTGGCATTACTTTCTGGAGGAGCAGCAGCTCTTGCAGTAGTAAAGGCTTACGCCAAAAAACAAATTAGCAAGTAAATATTTTTTCTAAATACACAGAATTTTCCTAAAATACTGTAAAATGTAGTTAACAGGATAAAGGAGAAATATGTCTGGTAAGAAAAAGGATTTAATACCCCAAGAAGAATGGGGTAACAACTTCTTTAAGACAGGTTGGAAACCTGATATAGAAATAAACGAAACCACTGGCGTAGGTGAGATAACCCATGTTGGTACAGACCCTGATTACCGTAATAAGTTTGACGAAATAATAGAGGGATGGGGTTTTTCTAGTGATGAATATGAGATTGAAGGCTCAGTAAAAGCATCCAGTTGGAATAGTCAATTAAAAGGTGGGGAAGTAACTACCTTCTATGCATTCAAAGGTATCGTAAGACGCAAAAGAAAAGGACACGATAAATATTTTCAACAGTTGTTCAAACAAGCAGCAAAGAAACCTGTTGTTAAATCACCTAAAGTATATGGAGGAGATACAGCTTTCATGTTCTTTATGTCAGATTGGCAGTTAGGTAAGTCTGATTACGGTGTTGAAGCAACAATTAATAGATATGATATAGCTTTAGAAGATGCTGTAGATAGGATTAAACACTTAAGAAAGATTGGTGTTGAGATAGATGAAGTACATTTGGTTGGATTAGGGGACCTCACAGAAAATTGCAGTCTAAATTACTTCTCGAGCCAACCTCATAATGTCGAGCTGTCATTGATTGAGCAATACACATTAGCAAGAGCTTTTATATTTAAAACAGTTGAAACATTCCTTCCCCTAGCAGACAAAATTATTTTGACAGGAGTTCCAGGAAATCATGGAGAAATGACTCGTTCAGGAAAAGGTCAGGTATTAACTAACAGATTAGACAACAGTGATACTATGCATATCCAAATAATGCAGGAGATATTTAATGCTAATAAGGAAAGGTATAAGAAGGTTACTGTTGATATACCAGAAGGTTTTCACCATACAACTACCGTCAAAGGAATAACCTGTAGCTACACGCATGGTCACATGGCAGGTGGCTCAGGTGGTAACCCTGAAACTAAGATAGAGAATTGGTGGAAAGGACAGATGTACGGATTCCTTCCTGCGAAAGATAGTAAAATTTTAGTGACAGGTCATTATCATCATTTTCGTGCTAAACAACAGGGTGATAGAACTTGGTTTCAAGCAGGAAGCCTTGATAAAAGTCTTGACTTTACAGCAAGAACAGGGTTGTGGTCACATCCAGGAGTACTAACATTTACTATAAATAGTAAGGGTTGGGATAACTTAAAGATTCTTTAATTCCGTCCTAGCTTATCGCAATACTAGCTTATCGCAATACTAGCTTATCAAAGTATTTTATAATCTGTTCAAACAAGCAAGAGCTATTTCTTTTATCGGTACTAAAACTAAATCTGATAAGTTGTCGTCTCCACCTTTAACAACTCTTCCATTCTTATAGTGCTTTCTTGTTATTTCTTTCAACTTCTCTGTAGGTATTATGTGTATCTGAAGCATTTCTTCTTCCTCAGCTAACACAATAGCCCAGTACTCTGCTTCTGTTACAGCAATACCACTAGGATTACCGTTGTATCTAAACTCAACAGCATGATTCCCAGTGTATATCCATGAACCTTTGTTTGAACAACGACCTCTTTCAGTTTTTACTTCTATTTTTTTACCCTCAAAAAACTCTTTAAGGTTCTTTTCCATTTGAACCCCATAAGATAAATCTATATCAAACTTCTTGTTCGTCATTTTTGTACTCTATCCAAATCTTTTGAGTTCTGTTTATCTTATTTTTAATGCACAGGTCATCAATACTGTGTTGTTTATGTAGCCACATAGTATCAAATATCCTCTCAGCTTCCTCTATATCCTTTGCTTCTATACTGTACTCTGTTGTACTCGTATCTCTAAACTTGTACTTCTTCATCTACTTCTATTTCGTCTAAGGTGTACTGCTTGTTACATTCCTCGCAGAAGTAATTGTCGTTTATTTTATCCCAAATCAACTGTCCTTTGCACTTACAATACAACTTGAAGTCTTTATAAAACATTACTTGAAAAATCCTTTCTGTTCGTATACTTGCCTCTCTGCTTCAGTTCTTAAAACTGCCATACAAGTTCTCTCCTCATACCTATAAGGATTATCCTCGTCTTGTAGTTTATATCTAACTCCACATACAAGTTCTTCGTCTATATCTAATAAGGTATTAGACTGATTTTTTTCAAACACATCTATTGGGCATTTATCTTTTGTAGTTATCTTACATCTTGTATCAGGTTTAGGTGGCTTACTAAAGTCATAGTCAGGGAATCTCTTCTCCAACTTCTTAATAAGCCCTCCCACATCTAAATTTACTGGAGTCAAGTCTTCAGACACTAGACTTTATCTTTCCAATCTGTAATTATTTGAGAAGCAACTCCACTTGTTATGTTGCCGTCTCCATACAGTTCTTTTAACTCAGCTAAACCCTCTAGGTTTTGGTCTGTTGCCTTAGCAACAATGTCCTTAACCCACTTCATCTGTGCTTCAGAGACAGGTTTCTCTTGCCATTCTCCGTCTGCTACTGGTGTCATATTTTCACCTCCATTCTCTATATCTGATACATCTACCTTAGTTTTAAGTATAGTTTCTACATCAGAAACTTTATCTACAAATGGTTTTTCTAACTCATCATTAGCAATATTCATAGCTTGTTCAAACAAGTCTAAGAATACTCCCATTTGTTTTGCGTCCCATTCCTTAACTTCAGAAGGGAATTTCTTATCTAAACACTTGTTATATGCTTCTATCTGATAAGTTTTTCTCCTCTTCTCGTTAGGTTCTATCTTTGACATTAAATCATTCAACTGTTCAGCATTTTTAGAAAGGGATTTCCCAGTCTTTTTGGTCACCGTGTCCTCCTTTTTCTCTTGCTTCACTACTTTTTTTTTAGGTTCTGTAGTTGTTTGAACAGTAGGTTTAACATCTTCAGATACACCTATTTGGTGTTCCTCTTCAGATAAGTCTTGTTCCCACAACTCTAATCCAACTCCGTGTCTCATCATACATCTCTTAAATGCGTCTGATACTGCGAATTTAACTAGCTCTCCCTCTGATTGTGTGCCATTCTTTACCCTTGTGTAAACATTTTGGTCTACATCTCCAGTTTCTCCAACTATATTTCCGTCTATATCTAGTTCACAAACAACTGCTATAACATATCCCTCAGTTCCCTTATGGACTTCAATAGTTCTAAAGCTGTATGGTAATCCACTATCTACCAAGCGTCTTGTGTATATATGGTGGGGAACATAGCTACCGAATTTTCCTTTAGGTGCAGGTTTAACTACATTCTTAGCGAATGGTTTCCTTAGTTCCTCCCATTTCTTTTTCTTTGCCTCACTCATATTATTGGTATCTCTTTCCGAGAATGTGATATACCCACTGCCTAGTTACTCCTAAGCCTTTAGCTATACTTACGATAGTCATACCCTTGTTCAAACAATGTTTGACTAACTTTTCTCTTTGTTCTTTTACTGCTTCCAGTCTATCTTTAGCGTGTGACATATTTTCTGAAACAGTTCCTAATCTCTCTAGTAACTGCTCATTTGTTAACGGTTCGAGGTTAATCTCTACTCCGTCAACATACTCTATGTCATTAACTTTTTGGTATAAACTCATTTATTCCTCTTCCTCATTCATAACCCTAACCATATTCGTGTTATGGTCTATAACAAATTGGTCTATTAACTTCTTAACTTTATCCATTCTCATAGGAGTTAAAACAGGAGTCTTATCAACTTTCTGTCCTCCAAGTTCATTAGCCAATTTAATAGCCCAGTTCTTCAATAGTTTAGGTTCGTTAAATAGATTTTCTTTCTCCACCTGTTCTTCTTTACTATACTTCTAGTAAATCTCCTATCTCTCTTTGACTCTCTATCTCTTTGCCGTTTTTATAAATTGAAACTAGAAAATAATTAAGAGTGTTAGCCCTTAATCTCTCCACAGTTTCCTCAACTTCCTTAGTATTTATACACTTAAAAGAAGTTTCGTTACCGTTTATATCGGTACTTACCAATGTAAACATACACTTATATGTTAACACATCTTTAAGATAACGCAACTTATGTATCATATTCATCATCTTCAGACCATAAGTCGTTTTCTTCAACAGATTTTCTCTTCTTATATGCTCTGTATTTGTTCATTAATACATCAGCTTCGGCTCTGTCTATTACCATTTCTCCATTCTCTTCTAACCAACCACTCTCTATGGCTTGTTTACAAGAGCTACTATAAATTGTTGGTAGTGAATCCAAATCACCTTTCTTAGTTAAGTCACTAAATAACAGAAGAGCGTCATAAAATTCTAATTCTCCTAGTTCAAACGCAACCATTCTGCCAATTAGATTATCTTTTTTATTATCCACTATCTCTATCCTTTGTTTGAACACGGTTCACTATTGACATAATGAAACAAGTCCATAAAATAAGTGCAATCCAATGCATTAGTTCTCCTCCTCAAATTGTTTTTCCATTTCGTTTATAATCCTTTGCTCTTTGAATAATCGTTTAACTAATCCTCTATCCTTTTTATAATCGCTGTTGTTAAACCTTATCCATGTTACTTTACTCATTCTTCCTCCTCCTCAGCTTCAAATACATCTATATTAAATTGTTTTGGTATGACTTTTACTTGTTCTTCAACAATCTTTACTGCTTTATCTACATCATCAGCTAAAACTGTCATATCCCCTGCAATATAAACTTTATACTTATACATTATTCCTCCTCCTCTAACATTTCTGTTAGTTCATCTAATACTTCATCACTAAATCTTGGCATTATTCCTCTCTTTCTTTTGAACAACAAGTTCCTTTACTATTGCAACAATCACACTCACAAAAAATCATTCTTCTTCCTCCTGCTCTTCTTCCCACATTTGTTTATGTATCTCTTGATGTGCTTCGTAATTTCTTATTTTACTCATTCTTCCTCCTCTGCATGGAATGAAATACTATTTGCCACAAAGTGGTTCATATACTTCATCATTAAGCCACCTTTATAGTTAATTAAATGTGCTTTGCTAATTGCTTCCTCTTTACTATTAGCTTCAACTGTATCTTCCCATATAGTCATAGTTTGTGTTGCTTCTACTCTAAACTTATACATTATTCCTCTCTTTCTGTAAATACAAATCTATTATCGTTGTGTTCACTACTCATTTCAATATTAAGATAATCAAACACTTCACTTTCAACTTCATCTAATAAATCCCACCAAGTATCGTTGTGTGCGTTCCTACAATCTCCTAACTTATCGTTAATAATTTCACAAGTAATGTCGCTTGTCATCTCAACTATTGTGTCGTACTCGTAGTACTGATTCGGCTTTGTTAATGGTTTCAAATCAACTCTATCTTTAACTGACATTATTTATTCCTCCCCTTGTTCAAACAAGTTATCTGAATGTAACTCTTCGCCTCTTTGTAATCTCTCTACCCAGTCGAATGTATCAACTCTATCAACTTTGTTGTAGTAAAACTTAACTGTGTCGTATACAGGATAGGCAACTGCTAAGATACCAAATCCTATAACAATCTTTACTAAAAACTCTCCGTCCATTATTCCTCCTCGTCTAACTTTCCTCTGTGTTTTTCAAATAGTTCTAAATTAGCGAGGTCTTCTGCTGTGTAATAATAAATAACACTCATTATTCCTCCTCATCTAATCTATCTTCGTGTTCAAATGTAGTTTTATTTGTTGTATCAACTACATCTATCCACGCTACATAACCACCTAAAGAATCGCCTACTGTTTTAAGTAACTCTTGATAAGTGTTTAAATATCTATTATTTTTATCTTGTGTGTATGCGTGAATAACTAACTTAGCCATTATTCCTCCTCATCTAATGGTTGATACCAAACAACGATACTGTTGTCTAATTCCAACTCGTACTGTGATTTATCTGCTAGTTCTTCTTTAGAATATGTGCTTGTATATCCCCAATTAGTATGACCATAATTGTTTTCTACATACTCATCTATGTATTCAGTAATATCTCTACTCATTATTCTTCCTCCTTTACTGTTGAAGATTCTCCTAGAGTTTCCTCAAACCCAAGTTCTCTTAGCTTGTTCAAACAATGCTCTGTGTATTCACCGTCTCCAGTTATCCACCCATAACCTATTGTCTCTAACATTTGGTCTCTTATGTCTGAGTTCATATCTAAATATATATCAAACGATTCTTCTCGTTGCTTCCTAACTAAAGTTCTCATAAGCATAAACACCTGCTCAAAATTCAAGTTCCCCTCTTTAAACAGACCAGTCATTATCTCAAGATAATCATTATCAATATGTTTACCACTATCCATTAAGGATTGGTTCACATACCCTTGATATGATTTAATAGCGTCCATTATTCCTCCTCTATTACTATCTTTGCATTTGGTCTATGTAGCAGACCTTTCTCTACTACCCTATCCCAAACCTCTTTATCGTGTCCGTACATGGTCTTAAACTCTGTTCTCTTATCAGCTTTCCTAGAGTGATACCTGTGTCTTAAGAAAGATACTGGAGTTTCCTCCCAGTTTTCTTTCCTCTTCTGCGAGTCTCTAACTCTCTTATGTTCCATGTCCTCATGTGGTGCAAGTCTTCGCTTAGCATTCTTTAACCTCTGCTTTGCTCTACTTTCATCATTATGCCAATAGACTATGGTCGCAGTAGATACTGCAAAGGCTAACGCTAGTTCCTTGTTAGTGAAACCTAACTTCTTCAGCTCTCTTATATCTAAGACATCTTGTTGAGATAGCTTGTACCTCTTATCTGTCAATCCGTTTATTTGCATAATCTTCCTTTATTCTTTGTATATACAACTATACACTAATCTAAAACTAATGCAAATTCATTTATAAATTTTATTAACGGCTTACCTTGTTCAAACAAGCCGTCTATAAAGCCTACAATTTATTTAACTGCTTACTAAATTCTGATATAACAGTAGGATTATTCTTTTTTATCAAGAGACTTCTACTGAATCCTCTTAGTTTTCCATACTTTACAATCATCTTCTCTGTGTTTTCTATACCACAAAACTCACACAATATAGAAACCCAATCAAGACGACCTTCGGTAATCTCTTTCTCACATTCAATACAATCGAACATAAAAAATAAATCTTTACCTTTAATATCTTCTAAACTTTCCATTACTTCTCTCCTTGTTCAAACAACTTTAGTTTTTCTTTAAGCTGTTTTATTTCTTTGCGAAGTTCCTCTAGTTCTTTTTCTTTCCTAATAATAAACTCTCCTATCATCTTTATATCCATTACTATTCCTCTCTACTTATATTCTATAGATAGCTTAGTACCAAACAGCAGTTGTAGTTCTATTACTGTACTCTACAAACATAGAGAGTTGTTTTCCAACTTTTTCCTATAGGTTTCCATTAACCTCTCTAAGTCTATTTGATACTAAGCTACCTACAATTTACATTATTTCTAATGCAGTACTTCAATTATAGATAGCTTGTAACACACAAAGAAGTCTGCTTGTTTATGGTATACCTAGACTATTATGTGCTACAAGCTACCTACTTTCAGTTGCTAGTTAAACAGGGCAATTGTTAAACACTAGCTCTTACTTATAGATAGCATGAAGTCTGTTGTCGAAAGGAGGTCGGTTAATGAAAATAAAAACCGTCACCCTTTTAACTAATGCTATCTGAGTGAAAAACCCCAACAGACTTCATGCTACCTACATTATTCCACATCAAGAATGAACAATCGCTTGTTCAAACAATGCAAGTAGCTTTAGTAACTGTAACACATAATCATCTGCACTTGTTCAGAGTTAACTATCAAGGGTCAAACTATGTGCTAATAGTTACTACTCAAGTTACAGGTCTCAAAAGGTTACTCTCACCTACTCTTGTTCTTTTTATCGATATAAGAGAACCTATAACTTGAATACTAACTACCGTGTATTCTCGGTTAGACAGTACAATCGTGACTTTCCTCGATAGTTACTAGAAATCTAGGAGGTTCATACCTCCGACAAGACCACGCACCTTCTAGCAAGGTTGGGGTATATATCCACCATGCGAGTCTTGTTCGATTAAAACAAGTTCCTTAATTGCTTTGAACGAGAATTTCGTGAACCTAATCTCTACTCTTCTCTAGCATTTAAGTAAGTTTATGTTTCCCACAGTTCAATGTGAGTCTTTAACCGACTGTACATTGTCTAACCGACAACACACTTTAGTAGGAGACTTAATAGGTAACTCATTCGATTTAGTTGCAACTTCCTCGTTTGAAGATTGGTCTGATACAGGTAGTTTCGATAAGCTCACTATGGAACATCAATTAGTGACGACTAGAGCCAGTGCCAATTGGATAGTTTCTAATCTCTCTAATATATAGTCAAGTAGTTTCTTTTGCGATACTATGAAATCTTTACGACCTCTTATGAATCACCTATTAAGTCTCCTTTATTCTTTTGTTAATATAACTATACACTAATCTAAAATCAATGCAAGTCAAATTCTATTTTTTTATAGAATTTATTGACGGCTCGTTCAAACAAGCCGTCTATAAAGTCTACTCTTCTTCTTCGATTCCACTCCATTCTTTGTCAATGAAGTTCGTATCAAGAGTTTCTCCGTTTTTAGTATCAACATGAAATCTTCCTCCAACAAATTCTATGTCTTCAGCATTCTTCCACTTGTCATACCCCAGTGATATATTCTTATCGAACATATCGCTGTACTTTTTGTATGCTTCGGAGTATGTCTTTGCTTCGACTACAAATCGAACCTTAAACACTTCCTCGAAGTTATACTTAGTTATATCTATGTTTTCCACAGATACCTCCTTTATTTAATTGTTTTTGGTAACAAACTATAGCTACCATGCTATCCACTGTTCAAACAATGGATAGTCAGCTAACTATTACTCTTCTTCGCTTAAATCAGATTCAAAATTAAAAGTTAATCTTTTACCTAATTTATCTCGCTCCCTCAATTGAGAGAACGCTTTAGCCATAGCATCGTCTATTGCTCTTTCCATTTGGTCTATCTGCTCATTGGTATATTGATATATACTTTGCTCAGACAAGTTACCAAGTAGACGGAACATACGCAGTGTTGCGTTGACACGCTTAATAGCTAAACGAGTAAATGCTTCACTTCTTTTAGAGTATCTAGTTGCCTCTTCAAAAAGTTCATGCATTAGAACCTCCTTTGTTATCTACTTACTTTTATAAGTAGAATTGAGTACCCATTTTCATAGGCACTCTATTCTAATTACTTAATCCCAAAACAATCACAATCACAATTAATTATTCTTCCTCTCCTGTGTAGCATAAATTACATTGAACAAGAGGGGTGCAATCCTCATCCTCACAAATTTCTTCACTATCTTGAGTATTAGGTAACACCATATCGGCAATATATTTTTTGTATCTTATTTCATCTCTTTCAAATTCGTTTCCACTATTGTCAGGACACCATAGATAAGAATAATCAAAATGACCAAATGTTTTACCGACTTCTAACTTATGTGCTATTTCGGCTTTATTACAATTAACACACCAACTACCTGTGTCTTTCATTTTTTCTCCTTTATTTATTTGTAAATACCAGTATACCATAAGTCATTTCATTTGTCAAATCGTGACTTCATAGTTTCCTTTCTTTTTTTGCTATAAATAGCATTGAGTACTCATTGTTCAAACAAGTACTCTATGTTATCTACATTATTTAATGGTATGAGTAAGGTCTTTCATTCTCATAGATTTCTGAAAATTCCTTTTGGCTTATCCATACTTCCCTGTCACCTTTTGCTTCTAAACACATACAATCTATACCTTGATTGTAAAGTGAACAAGGCTCGATAGCATGAGCATAACCAATAAAAACATACTCTTCAGAATCTTTTTCTTGATATTCCCTCCTAAACTCACCTGCTTTATGTTTCTTTCTCAACTGACTACGGCCATAAGACTTTATTAAGTCTTTAACATAGTTCAATTCTTTTTCGTGATTAAACCAGTTCTCTTTGTTAATCGGCAAAGAATTTATTTCACGAGATTGTCTTCTTCTCATATACTCTTTATCCGATTCACTTAACTTATCACAATTTTTTTCTATGTCTATTACCTCTTCTAACCAGTCAAGGTAATCTTGATAACATAATATTTCGTTAATGATTTTCCAATTCATCATTTTTTTTCCTTTCTTTTTTTTTGCTATAAATAGCAGTAGCTAAAAAACCCAGTGTTTATAGGCTTTTCATTCCTGTACTTTGTACATGAATTATTTTTGCTCCTCTTAGAATGGCTCTCAAACCCCTCTTTTTGCTATAAATAGCATTGAGTACCCATTTGCATAGGTACTCTATGTTATTTACACAGTGCCTTGATAATTTTCATAGACTAAATCGCCTACTTCACAATTACTTTGACATATTGGACATGTAATTTTATCTCCATTGTCTTGTGCTTTCTCAACAGAAGCAGAAGATATTCTAAAAAGAACTCCTCGCTCTTGCTTCAAGCTACTTTTGGTAGCTCCTCCACATTCAAGATTAAGACACGCAACTTTAATATTTCTAGTAGTCTGTTTTTTCCTAGTAGGTTTATAAGCTACATGAGGATACAATCCATTTGTAGATACAAACTGTTCAAACAACTTAACCATAGAATAAGTTGGTTGAGTACTTTTTGGAGTACCTCCCAACTTAAAAACTTTCTTGACTATCGAAGAAAATTCTCTGCCGTGAGGCTTCTCAATTTTCTCGTCTAAGATAGCATGAGTTATCTCATGGGCTACCGTGTCAAGTGTCTGCCATGTATCAGAATTTTCTCTATCAATTTCAATTCTTCTTTGTTTTCCCTCCGAGTGAACGGTTGGAAAACAAATCCCTACAGCGTTTCCTAAATTGTTATTTCTAACAGTTTTTAATCCACGAGTATTTGAAATTGTAAATTCAATTCCGTTTCCAACATAACTTTGAATATCAAATCCTTGCTTCTCTAACATTTCCAAACATAAGTCACCTGCTTTTGATAGCCAGTCTAACGCATTCATTTCTGATAGCGTGTACTTGCTTTCATCTACTGGTTTCTCATCTGTTATAACATCAGTTCGAAGCCATTTGTTATCTTTTTTGTCTTTCATTTTTTCTCCTTTTTTCTAATACTTATTTTTATAAGTATCTATCAGCTCTCCTTAGAGAGCTGTTAGATAATTACTTATCGTACCTATAAGGCACATTTTCTCTATATTTTTTATGTGTTAGAACCTTATCGCTTTCTGATATGTCATAAGATATAGAATTTACTTCATATCCAAATGGTTGGGCAATAAATTTAATATCTTCTATTGCTTGAGCATCTGCTATATCATAAGCCTCATCTTCTGAATTTGCTTTAACATATCCTACTTCTTCTAATGTTCTAACTATTTGATAAGTTTTCATTATTTTTTTTCTCCTTTGTTTCTGATACTCGTATAAGTATCTATCAGCTCTCCTTAGAGAGCTGTTAGATAATTACTTAGCACTCAAAACAGACATGAAATTCATCTGATAGTTTTTCTTCTTCATGTAGGTTGCAAACGAAACACATTCCGTTTTCAACAATATCGTTAGGTTGAAACAATGCACACGTCTCACAATCTTCATTATCAATACTATGCTGATGAAAGTCCTCACAAATAAACTCTTTACAGTTAGGACATTGAAGATAGCCGTTCTCAGCTTCCTCCAATATTTCTTTGATTTCTTTGTCGTTCATTTTTTTCTCCTTTTTCTTCTACTTACTTTTATAAGTAGAATTGTGCATTCGTTTTAATGAATGCACTATTCTAATTACTTTATTCTGAAGTATCTAAATATACTTCAATTTTATTTTCTTCACAATTAATTAAATTATCACTATTAAAATTTGTGCTCTCAAATTCTTCAAGTGCTAATTCTTCAGCTTGATTTTCATCTTCTGCATTAATTATATAACTTCGCGTACTGTGTATATGTACCCAATAACTTTTGCTCATTTTTTCTCCTTTGTTTCTGATACTTTTATAAGTATCTATCAGCTCTCGATTAAGAGAGCTGTTAGATAATTACTTTATTGGACAATCTTTATAAGGAAAGTCTTCTTGTTCCTCACATAAACAAAAGTTAAATTCTTTTACTTGTGTTTCGTGTGAAAGGTTAGCCATATCTAGCCAACTGTATGATTTAGTCATTATTCTTTCTCCTTTGTTTTTGAAATTATCTTTTGATAATTTCATTAAGGGTACTTTTTCAAATACCCTCTATGAAATTATAAAACATCAACTCCGTCAATTTCGGCTCGTTTCTTGAACGCTCCATAATTGAAACAGTCTTCTTTATCTAATCCAAATTCATTTCTATAATCTGAAAGATGTTTCGCAGTTGTAATGCTCCAACAATTCTCAGCTAGAACGGTTTTGACTTCTCCGTCAATTTCTGCATGGTATCCGACAACTGTATCATAAGAATATAATAAAATTGCTTGATTCCATCCTCCAATTATCTGAATGGCTCTTGATTTAGAACCAGTAGAATTAGTTTTTGTTCTCATATTTTTTCTCCTTTATTTAAAATCCACTTATGTGAATTTCATTGAGGATTCTCCAACAGGGACGGAGTAGAATCCTCTATGAAATTAACCGTTAAAAGTACCGTAAATTTCTTCAAGTGCTTCTCTTCGAACAGAAAGAATTTCATTGATTTCCTCATTGTTTTTATAAGGTAAACCGATTTCGTTTTTTCGATTCTCTTTGGCTCTGATTCTTCTTTCAGCAAGAAGCAATTTATAATTAATTAGTTCTTCTTTTAGTTCCATTTTTTTTCTCCTTTGTTTTTGGTAATTAAATACCATAGAGCCAACTCCGAGAAGTTGGCTCTAGCTATTTAATCCTCGTCAACAATTTCAACTCTGCTCAGTCTTCCTTCATAATCTTCTAATAAGATATTTGCACCTGCTCGCACAAGTTCTTGAATTTGGTCTAAACTGCTGTAACTTCTTGTTACAACTGTATCATCTACCAATTCAACTTTATGGCTAGACTTAACAACATTCCCCTGCGCTCCAAAATCCTCATAGTTGAGAAAGTTAGCATCAAAATCAATATCGTAAGAGTTTTCGTAAGCCTCTTCTTTATTGTTTCCAAACGCAATATACTCCTGAGTCATTGTTCTTGTTACTTTGTATGATTTCATTTTGTTTTTCCTCCTAAGAGACTCACAAATTTTATGAATCTCTTTCGAGAAAAAATGCAAGGAGTCTCGTTTTCCCACTCATCTTGCTTCTAAAGGGTTGCACTGTTATCCCTTTTGGGTTCTGCGTCTAATCTTCAGAGCTTCTAGTTTCTCATAATCTACTAAAGTTGGCTAGTGATAGCATTAAAAAGAACACTAGGGTAATTGTTTATTGATGTCAAGTACTATACACAGATAATAAACCCTTTAATCATTGGGGTTCTTTCCTTAGAGCCTTTATTCATTGGGGTAAATTAATTTATTATTTTTTAAGTAGGGGTTTACAGCTGTTTATAGAGGGGGTTCTCCATTTACTGTATACAACACACGACATAGGGGTAGTACCTCTTAGAATGGCTCTATACAGGACTTAGAGAAGAATCCAATGAATGTTGAAGATGTCTAATCCATATCACCCCTACAGGCAAACATTAAAACAAGGTACCCCTTTACTCGAACAAATGTTCTACAGATTCACACACCTACTATATATAGTGTGCCATTTGATACATACTATATGTTGTATGTGCAGGTTATACCTACCATATATAGTATGGGGGGGTTAAATCGGCCACGGTACTATTATTATAGTTAATCCCCTTAGAATATGCTGTTAAATAGGTACTAAGTATGTAGGTATACTATATGTAGTGGTACCTTTTTATGTGTATTTTCTTTATTTATGTACGCTATCTGGGCCATTTTGAATATAACAGGCTAGTTAGGGGAATCCTAAAAAAAGTTTGAAAGTATGTCTTCAAGTATCCTTGGGTAGTTGGTTTGCGTTCCTACTGTATCGTATTACCGATTCCAACCTTTTGTACTCCTGATGTCCTCTTCACCTGTAACACCTTACTGGCACACTTTATTTATTAATTGATACTATATCATACTTTAACTTTAAATGTTATGATTTTAACAGGGAGTTGTCTTTCGAGTAGGAGTTTCCTCCTTTCGCCTACTGGTATTTTTCAAGTAAGGCAACTCCCCTCTTTTTTACTTGCATTAAATTAAAGTATGGTATACTAAAAGAAGGTTATTCAACCTTTCACAATGTTGAATCTCCTTTTTTCTTTGTTAGTTTCTTAGAAGACTCCCAGGGTAGAGATAAGCAATTATCACTATCTCACTTTTAGGAGTGAAGTTTTCAAAGAAACATTAGTTGAGACCCTGTAGCAATACAGGGTTTTAACTTATCTAGAAGTTCCCCAAAATAAAATAAAATTTTTTTAAGCACCTGGTAGGATTCTTCTGTTAAGATACGAGTATGGCAAAAGAAACTAAGAAAACGAACCCTCACCAGAGAGTGAGTAATCAATTTAGTAAAGCACAGAAACAACACGGAGTTCTAAAGAAAGTAAAAGCTGCACGGAAGAAATCTCTTGCACCAGGGTTTGGACCATTAGTTGGTCAATCTAAACAAGGAGCATCCCGCGCATGGGGATTAGTAAAGAACTCAAGTCATAGATACAATAAATAATTTTTCGAGCCTTCGGCTCTCAAGTTAATGGTAATATGTCAGAGTGACAGAATTTATATAGGAGTATAAATGCCGTATACAAAAAGTGGAATGAAGAAAAGATATTCGTCTAAGAGAAAGACGAAGAAATAGCAGCCTTCGCTGTACCCTGTCCTGGGTGCGTTAACGAACTTGTAGTAGAAAAAGATGGTATACTCATGTGTACTAATAAGAAATGCAAACAGTATAGGAAGAGACAAGCAGGTGGTTACAAAAAATAAACTCTGTTACGCAGCAGGATGTCATAGACCTCTACCAAAAGGTAGGAGCAAATTTTGTAGTGATAGATGTAGCAATAGAATTGCTATGCAGAAAAAAAGAGCTAAAAAATTAGGAGTCGAATGGAAGCAGGAAGATGATGTTCTTGAAATACCTAGTGAGAAAAAAAATGTCAGTGCAAGGCGTGGAAAAGTTTATCGTGATATTGTCGAATCAGGTCTTGCTCAAGAGATACTTGAGAAAAAAAATACAATCTCTGAAGTCGCTACTGTTTTAGGAACTACCCCAGGTGCTGTCTCTATGGCTTATCAGGCTTTTATGGAAGATACTCAAATTGAGAAAGCAAAAGAAAATTGGGATTTACCTCAAGTTGCAGAAAAATCATTAGAGGACTTCTCTAAGTTTAGAGAGAGATATTTTCAGACAGAACAAGGTATAGCATACGAGACACCAGATTTTCATATCAAGTGGATTGAATCAATATTAAGTACTATAAAGAATGGGGGACAACAGATGATACTATCTCCTCCTCGACATGGCAAGACAGACTTGTTAATTCATTTCGCAGTATGGTTAATTTGTAAGAATCCTAATGTTAGAATACTTTGGGTAGGTGGTAATGAAGAGATAGCAAAGAATGCTATTAGTTCAATACTTGACCAACTAGAAAATAATGAATTACTTATCGAAGAAATTTGTGGGCCTGGCAGGGGTTTTAAACCGAGTTCTAGGACTGGAAAGACCTGGTCGCAAAATGGATTTACTGTTGCTACTCGTACTGTCACTGGTATTAAAAGCCCTACAATGGTTGGGCTTGGAAGAGGTGGAAAGATTCTTTCAAGAGACTGCGACATTATTATCTGTGATGACATTGAAGACCACAGCTCTACTATGCAACCTTCTTCAAGAGATAACACAAGAAACTGGTGGACTACAACTTTGTCTTCAAGGAAAGAGGAACATACTGCAATAGTAGTTATTGGTTCAAGACAACACTGGGATGATTTATATAACCATTTATTAGAAAATGAATCCTGGATTACAACCGTAGAAGAGGCCCATGATACAGCATGTAACGAACCTGATTGGGATGAGAATTTACATAAAGACTGTATGCTTTGGAGTTCTAAAAGAACATACAAATGGTTAATGGATAGAAAGAGAGGAGCAGAAACTACAGGAGGTAGAGCAATTTATGAAATGGTTTATTTGAATGTAGCAATGCCAGATGGAATGGCCTTATTTGACAGGGAAGAGATTGAAGCATGTAGAGACCAGAAGAGAGACATAGGGCATATACCTAGAGGAGTAAGACTTATTGCAGGACTTGACCCTGCATCAACTGGTTATCAGGCCTGTTTCTTATGGGGATACGACTCTGTAGGTGGAAAACTTTATATGATTGATATGAATAACAATTTAGGTGGAGGTATTCCACAAGCATTAGATATTATTAAAGAATGGTGGGAGAAATATAACTGTTCTCATTGGGTTATTGAAGAGAATGGATTTCAAAAAGCAATTAGACAAGATAGAAGTATTAGAGATTTTGCATCTCAACACGGAGTATTCTTAGAAGGCCACGAAACATATTCAAATAAATTTGACCCTGTTTTTGGAGTAACAGCTATGAGGCCTATGTTTCAAGAACAAAAAATTTCTTTACCATATCTAGGATATGAAGCTCAAGAAAAGGTAAACTTATATACGAGTCAGTTAGTGTACTTCTCTTCTGCTAAAAACAAAAGTAAAAGTATAGGTACGAAGACTGACATTGCAATGGCTAGTTGGTTTCCAATGAGAGCAATTAGAAGAATGCAAAAAGAACGATTAGCTGAAGTAGGTACAGACTTTAATCCTAGCTTTTCTGGGTACGAGTCGACTACAATAGACTTAGATGTATGGAGATAAATGCCTTATAATTCGGATGAACTTTACAAAAGAATAGATTACCTCAGAGCTTTTAACGAAGAACAACATATAGATAGGTCAAGAATAAGAGACATAATGAATGGTGGAGAAGCAGCAGTAAAAGCGTTGCTAGGAAACCAGGGAATTGATTTTCACGAACTCCCTGCACCTAATATGTTTTTATCTGCACTTGAAAGATTCGCTCAGAAATTAGGAAGAAGCCCAGATTTAAAAATTGATATTGTAAACGACAAGGACTCAGAGAGGGCTAAGAAGAAAGCTGAGAAATTAGAGAGAATTGTTTTATCTTATGATGAACACCAGAAACTAGATTTACAATTACCACAAGTTGGTAGATGGTTGCCAGGGTATGGTTTTGTAGTCTGGGTTATAGGATATAAAAATGATAAAGAAGGAAATCCGTATCCTTGTGCTAAATTACGAGACCCATTTAGTTGCTTCCCAGGATACTTTGGTAATGACCAACAA
>Ga0080013_1003001_pt1 | contig 18635 bp, 31 predicted proteins | sample ETNvirenome_6_85_FD_69236 | JGI IMG/M metagenome (GOLD analysis project Ga0080013, IMG submission 69236) | Marine viral communities from the Pacific Ocean - ETNP_6_85 (SPADES assembly) (version 2) | ecosystem: Environmental > Aquatic > Marine > Oceanic | place: Pacific Ocean | collected 2013-06-19 | reverse complement strand
TCGGTGAATGTCACCTGCTGTTGTCGTGCTGTTAACTTGGCTTGCGTGATACTGGTCAATCATTTCCTGCTCGGTCGTGCCTAGTGGGTAGGTGTTACCCATCACGCTATTGACCCTTGCGAGGCAGTGGTTGCCCGTGTATGTCGGGTTGCGCTTCACCTTGAAGGTGACATTCAGGAAGTTTAGGTATTCTGTTGTATCTCTCATAACTGGGAATAGTATAGCAGGTTTTCCGAGGATTGCAAGCTTTATTTTAACTTTTTTACCATTTAACCACTTTAAACCATTCGCCTTTTACTCGCCTGTTTAGTGGCGTGTAACTGTTCCATTCATCCAGACTAATCTCTTTGACTGTCCGCACTCCGTCAACCCAAGGCCCCATGACCTTAACCGTTTTTTTCATTTCGTTTTTCATATTGTTCTTTCTCTCACTCACTGAAGATAGTTTACCAGAAAATTCTGAGAATTGCAAGCTTTATTTTCACTTTTTTTCACTTTTTTTTCTGGGGTATCTGGCAGGATTCGTGCCAAGTGAGGGGTCTAAATAGCCCTTTTTAGGGGGGGGTGGTACACCCCCCCCCCATTTCCAAAAGTTTACAGGATGGTTATTTTAATATAATCGCCGGGGGTACCTATTTTCAATATCGACATGAAAATCTAAACTAAACAAAAACAAACTAAATCAAAAAAATCGGCGGCCCTGTTTAAAAACAATCAAAAAAACATATAATAAAAAATGGTTATTTCTCATGAACATAAATTCATTTTCTTTTGCCCTGTGGGCGAATGCGCCACTTCTTCTATTCAAGCCGCGCTAAATTCTTATCACGATGAGCCGCGGATTCTATTGGACGAAGGGGGTGAGAAGTGCGTACTCAAAGGGCTTTCTCATCGTCACAATAAAGAGGGAACCTTAACAGTTGACAAACACATTGCCCCTGAAACGTTTTTTGAGCAAACCAGCAAATTGAAGGGCTTTCCCATTGAAAATATTAAAAAATATTTAAAATTCGCCGTAACAAGGAACCCGTGGGACTGGGCGCTGGCAGTTTTTAATAAAAATTATAAAAATGCTCTAACAGAACAAATGAACCACAAAGGGGTGCGCGACGAAGTAAAGCTTATAAAACCTAACGGAGAGATAGTTTCTGACGTTGACCTACGCGAAACACAAGACATGTATGATTTCTCATCTCATATGGACATTGACGAAAAAGGTGACCACATTATAATAAAAGGTTGGGCTAAAACAGCTGTTGCGTTTTGCAAGAACGCTTTGGGTGGTAAATCTTCTCAATATGAAATTCACTGTGACACCGATAACAAATGCTATATAGACGTTTTCCTTCCCTTTGAAAACTTAGAGGAGTCTTTTTTTGCCTTGATGAGCCAACAAGGATTACAAGGGCTTCAATTACCCCATAAACAAAATAACTTCAACGAAGCCCAAAAAAACTATCAATCTTATTATACAACAAAAGCCCAACACATCGTCAATCAAGCTTTTCAAAAGGATATTGACACATTTCATTATACTTTTTCATAAACACAAACAAACCTGTTTATTATGATAGAAAAAGAAGTATTAAAACGCATTCAAAGAGTAGGCGAACTTTACAAACATAAACAGGACCAAAATACGCCCCAAGATCTTATTGTTGTGAATATAGGGTGCAGCTGCAACAAAGACGATGCATTTCACTTTATTGTTAACAACCAAAAAAATATAAAAAAAGTTTATTTAATAGACGCAGCCCCCGAAGCTATCCAAAAATGCAAAAAACTTTATGAAGAGCACGTTTATGCAGATTTTTTAAAAAAAATAGAATTACATCACATTGCAATAGTAGCAAACCCAAACATTGATACCGTAACGATGCTATTTCCCGCTGAGGATGCAGCCAGCGGTTTTGCCACCACTGATTTGGAGATGGCCATCAACAATGTTGTGGGACAACTCGTAAACACCCCCGAAGGGCTTGAAGCAGCAAAAGAAAATATCATCGATGACAAACTACCTATACCACTTTTGCATGCTGAAGTGGGTTGCTCTACTGTCAATTGTTTTTTTAAAAAAATAGGTTTAAAAAACATTGATCGTCTTTATATGGATATCGAGGGGCTCGACAGTGATGTTTTGTTGGATCTAGATCTTGATTATTTTAATATTCCGTTTATTTTGTATGAGCATTTGCATTTGGACGGATACATGAATAAAAAAGCTGCCAAACCTTCCCCAAAACACCAGCGACTGCATCAAAAATTAAAAAATTATAATTTTAATGTTTACGCTTATGGCGCATGGAATGCATTGGCATTAAATGAAAAAATGAATTTATCTTTGCTCCATTAAAAAACCCACAATAATTACTATGCAACAAAAACATTTAGTTACTTACGGGGACGGCATCTACACCAAGCAAAAAGAAAGACTAAAAAGAGAGGCGGAAGAAACAAAATGGTTTAGCCGCGTTTTTAGTTACGGTCGCGAAGATGTTGAAGAGTTTTACCAACAACATAAAAACTTCATAGACAGCCACCCAAAAGGGTTTGGCCTTTGGATTTGGAAGCCATGGATCATAAGAAAGACCCTTGAACAAATGAAAGAGTCGGATATTTTAATATATTGTGATGCTGGAGTAAGTTTTATAAATGTAGGTCAATTTAAAGAAAATCGAGAAAAGGCCTTTCAAGATTATATTTCTTTACTGAATTCGTCTTCTCGACCAATTTTGACATTTGCCGCGGTTGACTACGGACAAAGCCGTAACAACAAATGCTGGTCCAAAATGTTTCTCCTAAAGAAAGCACAACTACACCATGATGATATTTTTTTAAATTCTCTTCAATTAGAAGCTACCGTCGTTTTAATGAAAAAAACTTCTTTTACAACAGCTTTTATTGAAAAGTGGGCGCATCTTACGGTTTGCGATAATTACGAGTTAACGAACGAGGATTCTTGTGGTGAAGAAGAGCTTTCTGAATTTAGAGGTCACAAACACGACCAATCTATTTTAAGTGTTTTATCTTATAAAAACAACGCTCCCGTATTAAATGGTCAACATCTTTATGGGTTGTCACCGTTTTGGGCCGGAAGAATGACAGACGAAGGAAAAAAGAAATTCTGGGGCGACCCTCCTTTGTAGAATTTTCTTGACAAAAGACAACAAACGAATATTATCCCAAAGACGAACAAAGAGTAAAAATGGATTTATTAAATTACCGACGCAATGTTCACAGCCAAAACGGTGAAGATGGTGTCATCGAAAAACTTTTCGAAATATTACAAATTAATTCGGGGTATGTGTGCGAATTTGGAGCATACGATGGTGTTCACCTAAGTAACACCTATAATATTTTCAAACACAACAAAAATTTTACCCCCATCCTTATTGAGGGAGAAAAAGACCGATGTGAAAAAATAAATGAAAATTTAAAGGATATTGAAAATAAAATAGTAATAAACGAATTTGTCAGCGCCGATTCTCAATCATCAAGCTCATTAGACAACCTTCTGACCAATTTAAACATTCCCGAGCTTCAAACCGATTTTAAACTGTTGTCTATTGATGTGGACGGCATAGATTACGAAATATGGAAAAATTTTAAAAAATTTAGACCAGACGTCGTAATCATTGAAATTAATTCTTCGTATGGGCTACACGAGGACGTTTACGACCCTTTTGGGGGAAGGCCGGGAGCTTCAGCGGTCATGATGAACCGTTTAGCTAAAGAAAAAGAATATGAGCTCCTTTGTCACACTGGAAACCTCATTTTCGCAAAAAAAGAACTTTATTCCCAAGTCTTGAGGTTTATTATTGAAGACAACAGTTTAGAAAAACTTTTTTCACAAAATTTTTTTTTTAGATAGGATAATAAAGGAAAACCGAAAAACCTTATCCACAATAGATAGTTTTCTTACCGAGAAAGATTCTCTTGATAGTGTTGACATGTATGGTATACCGGAGAACGTTGCTCATCTTGTGGATAGGAAAATAGACGCTACTCCAACGTATGTAGATTTAATGTTGTTTCTGCAATCATTTTTCTTCAAACCTAAAATCAAGTATGTAGAAATTGGAGTTTCGGTTTTAAAATCATTTTATCAGGTATCTTCGTTTTTAAAAGAGTGCGACCTTTACGCTTTTGATATAAACCCAATAAACCCCACTATAGAAAAAAAATTCACACCCGTTGACCTGTCGAACCCTAAAATTAAAAAATACAAACATAATTCAAATAACATTACATATTTCCAAGGGGACGTATTAAATGGTGAAGATTTGCGTGAATTTCAGAGGCAAACAGGAAAGGTTAATGTAATTTTTTCAGATGCCCTCCATACCGGAGAGGGGTTGCGTTCTGAATATAATCATTATATCAAAGATTCGTTGGACGATGATTTTTTGCTTTATTATGATGACATATCCACTCATCCTACTAGCGGAATAAGAGGGGCCTTCTCCGACATAGGGGCGGCTATCAAAAAAAACTCCACCAAAAGCGTTTCATATGTGGCTGTGCATATCAATGGGTGGCTTGGAGAACATGAACACCTTCATCCCACAGCCCTCATTAGCTCTTTGCCTGCAAGTGACATTTTGTCAACATGTCTGAAGCGAATTTAGGCTACGTCCCATACAATAAAATTACACTTGTCATTTTAACCGGGCTTTGGTCATTTTGGCGCGATAAGACTTTATAGCTTCATTTATTTCATCTAAAGCTGTCTGTTCTTTTTCTTTGCTATTCGCCTGTAGCATATGGGAGTTGTAGCAAGTTAGCAGCGTGATTAGTTGGTTTGTATGAATACTGAAGAGGTCTTTTTGTTTCATTTTGAATTCACACAAAGATTATACACAATTGAGGCCTAATGGGATTATTACCTATTTAAAGTGTAATTAAATATGTGATGGGGGACTCAAAATTAAACGACGAAACGAGTTTGGGAATCAATCTCAAACGGTTAATACAAATTACAGTGGTAGCAGCGATGGCTCTGTGGGGATATTTCGGTTTAACTTCTAAAATTTCCCAATTGGAAATAGATGTATTACGCATGAAAGATAGCGTAGAAATGAATTCTGAGTTTAGGGTTAAATGTTCAGACACCAACCCAGCAAATATATTGAGTGGTGCAGATGTTGACCTTGAAGCTAGCGCAGGGAATTGGACTGTTTATTATTCTCAAGGGGGAAATACGGGGGCCAGAAATACATCAAGCCCTATTAGCGGTACAGCGGATTTCAAGACCAATGGTGATGGCGTCAATACTGTCACAGCAACCTATGCCGGAGACAATGGTTTGGCTGGGTTTACAGTCGGCAGAAGATATAGATGGGAGTTTGATGCCAAGCATTCGGGTTCGGGAGTTTCTGGTAGACCCGCAGTAGGCACAACCCACACTAATACTGATTTAGGAACAGTAGAAGTAACCGCATCAATGACTTCGGCAGCAACGGTGTCGATTGATTTTACCGCTACAGTAAGCACGGTATTTTTCAGTTTTGGCTATTTGAGTGCGGGGGCTATGAATGATGTCCAATACGATAACCTTAAAATTTACATGAAACCATCCTGCGGATGGAGTCGAGATATAATTAACGATCCCGAGCAGCTGGAATAAGATGAAAATTAAATGGATAAAAATAGGATTTTTTGATAAATTAATGATAGGGTTAGGATGGATAGTCCTGTCCCCGCTTATACTTGCAGAAATTCTAGTCATGGGCTACGAATGGCTAATAGAAAAAATAAAAAGAAAAAGAAAAAAATGATCCAACCTTTAAATCTATATCTTTTTCCGGGTTACGATCTCTACTTTACATTGGTTATAGTTGTAGCACTAGCTATAACCTTTTTAGGAAAATCATGTGCTGAGTAAAACATATGACAACGATCTTTAAAAAAATAATAATATTAGGCGTAGTTACTTGTGCAGGGTGCTATAGCCCTGACACAGTATATGTTAGGGAGCGCTATAACCCTCGTCCGGGTTATTATTTCGGGACATCGTACCTACATCATGATTATCATCATAACTATCATCACGATCATCATCGCCATAGCAGTAGCAGTAGAAGAGGTGGTCGACCCGCCAGTAGAGTCATTACTCCTACTCGCAACCCAGCTCCCCCACCTCCTAGACCCATAAGTAAGGGAGTACCCGAGCCCCCAAGTAACCCACGAGATAGGAGGTAGTATGTTAACTAGACAAGAAGCTTCTCAAGAACTCGAAAAAAGGGGATACAAAAAAGATGACGAACCCGGTATTTGGATGTCCCCTGAAGGAGCTAGACTGGCGTGGTTCCTTGCTTTAAAAAAAGAAGATATAGAATTTGATAGCAAAACTTGGAGTGCTGAAATCACCCGAGCCAAATACGAATGGAATGAAAAGAAACGCAAAGCAAAACTAAAATTAAAAAACGGAACAGTTAAATGACAATAATAGTTATATTATTACTGCTCCTTATTTTAGTAAACTCCATGGGGGATGAATAAAAACATAAAGAAAACCGCCCTAAGGTGGAGGCAACAAATGGAGGAAGCCCCAAGACACTTATGCCCAAATGACCTGTCAGACGAAGCTTTTATAAACGTGTTAGAAAGAGCTCTATGGAAGAAAGGAAAAAGTCTTGACATTCAAGGAGATTCATATATAATAATAGAAGGGTAAGGGGGGGTGTAGCTCAATCGGTTAGAGCGCCTGCCTGTCACGCAGGAGGTTGCGAGTTCAAGTCTCGTCACTCCCGCCATCCTGAGAGCGGGTGTAGCTCAGTTGGTAGAGCATTACCTTGCCAAGGTGACTGTCGTGAGTTCGAGTCTCATCACCCGCTCCATTTAAACAAAGTGTAAATAGCCATAAAACAGTAAGAAAGAAAATGAAACTTGAACTAGAAAAAGTAGCAGGAACTGTAGTATCAGCTGTGGTTACAGCTATGGTCATAGGAGCCGCCGCTATAGTATGGAAAGGTGCAACTACCGTAGACGATAAAGTAAACCGAGCAACCGACGATCTATCCGTACAGGCTGCATACATCACAGAAGCTGTAGATATGCTAGAGGCAGAAGTATTAGAGTTAAAGAAATTAGTAAAGTCTTTAGCCGAACATCAAAAAGAGTTTCATCAAGAAATAGAAATTCCTCAAGAACAATTTATACAAAGACAATTACCAGAAATTAGGAAAGGGTTTCGAAAAAGAAAAGAGAAAGAGTAATGAAGTTTCATTTGTATTTAAAACAACTTAGAAGGCAACGTTTTAAAGATACTAAAAAAATGTGCATCATGCTCGGTATTTCCAAAGATGTATGGCGTAAAATCGAACGAGGGATAAACCCTCCACCTAAAAGATCAGTGTTAAGCAAATTTTGCGTTTTAGTGGCTGCTTTAAGTTATGAACAATCTCAACTTTTTGCATTGGCTAGAAAATGGGAACCTCACGCAGATACTAATAGCGGATACCATACCCTCTTGGATAGAGACTCCAACTCTGAATGGGTTGAAGCTATGACACAGGAAAACACCCCAGACTACGAACATAGATATTGGGGGAAAAGAAATTTATGACCTCGACTCAGTAATTCTCTTGTTTATCTTAACGCGTCTCTTTATTTCTTCTGGTGTCTCGTTAGCCCTCTTAGGTAGCTTTTTAAGAACCTTTTCTAAAGTCAGATCCTTGACTTTCGCCTCTGATTCAGGATCTTTCTTTTTAAATAGATTTTTCAGTTTTTTCCACATGCTAAACATATATACACACACATTATACCCCTTCGTCATAAAAACGCCGTGAGCACCCCTTCTAGGCCCCTTAAAGGGCATAAAAAACCCCCCACCCATATAAAAAGGTGAGGGGTTATATATCTCCGAACTATTTCGAACTCTTACTTGAGCTCAAAGGTAACACCCTTGGTGATACCCAAGACCACGTTAGCGATCCAAGCATAGGCTGCTCCGCCGATCCATCCGCCGATACCTAAGGTAACGACACTAGTCAGATCACCAGTAACAGCAGAACTAACTGCTTTGATTGCCGCATCAACATCGCCAAGACCACCTGCTCCGACTAAGGCCAGAACTGGAAGAACCATGGCTGCGATAATGCCTGTAACGACCCCGAGCAAACCCAAAAAGTTTGCAAAAGGAACTACGCCAACTGATTTGATTGTCAATTTCTTCATATTATATCTATATAATGAATACTTATTTACACTAGTTTAATCTAGATAACTTCTAAATTAGAAGCTATATCTCACTCCAGCCAACCAAGAGAACTCAGTCTCCGCCTCATAAGAAGCGAAGTCAAAGTTAGCTACGTCAAAGTCGTTGTCAACCCAACTCAAAGTTACAAAAGGGCTAAGGCCCCAAAGTAATTCGCCCGGGTATGAAACGGTTACAGCAGCTCTAAATGACTCATAGTCGTCCAGACTGTACCAGCTTACGTCAGGAGCGAGGTCCCAACCTACTACAGGCAAGGTCCAACTTGTTTCCGCTCCTACGGCATAGCCCTTTTGGTTCAAATCGAAATCGTTAATCAACTTAACATAAGGTGAAACGATAGGATTAACCAAGCTGACCTTGGCAGCAATTTCCGTGCTGTCTGGTATGTTAGGTGTTCCGCTCTGGTGTCTCCAAAGTTCGCCGCCAATTCTCAAACCAAAACTGTCAAATCCGAGTGTTTTCCCGACAGCCAAGTTCCAATGGGACTCAGAAATGTCTTCGTTCGGCATTGCCAACAAAGCCCCACCAGAGACATCTAGTGAAAGAGCAGTATCGGCAAACAATGCATCTGGCTTGCTAAATTTAGCAGCGACATATGGTGTTTCTGTGACTCTCGGCACGCCGTTAACGTGCAGAGTGTCAATATAACCAGCCTCCAAGCTAATGGAAGTGGTTGGTTCCTCTGCATAACCAAGATGCAGACCGACAACAGATAACAATAATGTTACTAATTTCTTCATAATTTAAACATGTTATTCCAGTAGAATAATTATACACTTAACTTACACTTTTTTCAAGTCTTTTTTTTAAAAATTTAAGTTGCGCCAAAAGCGCGAAAAACTACTTTTCCTTAGCAAAATTAATAAAAATAAATTAATAAAAATAAATAAATTTAAATATAAAGATAAATACAAGCTATTTGCTTAATATAGCTCTGGGTGCCTTATAGATAACCAATCCTCAATATTAATAGTAGGATTCCAATCAAGAGTTTTTTTAATTTTTGATATCTGTCCGCAAACAGAGGATGTTTCCGGTTTGGATGGGAGCCTCTTTATTTTTTTGTCATCTTTGCAAATAGCTAATGCTATTTCGTTTACAGAAATAGAATCTCCGGAGGCAACGTTAAAAACATCACCATAATGTTCAGAGTTATACTCTCCCGCTAGGATAGTTGCGTTTATAACGTCATCTACATGGACAAAGTCTCTCGAGTTTTCGCCTGAGCCAAAAATAGTCAAAGGTTTATTGCTTTTGTGTTGCTTTAGTAAAATTGGTATGACTCCTTCTTCGGTTCCGGGGCCATATATGTTAAAATACCTTAAAGCTACAGTATCAAGGCCATAATATTTAGAATATAGTTTGCAGTATTTTTCTACTGTTAGTTTCTGAAGTCCATAAGGACTTAGGGGTTCTGTTGGAGAAGTTTCGTCATAATGACCCGACACGCAGCTCTCACCATATACTGCACAACTAGAAGCAAAGACAAAGCGCTTTACTCCTACCTCCCTACAAAGTTCCAATAAATTAAGGGAGCCAACAACATTTGTGTTATGGTATTGAATAACATGGTCGTGAGATGCTTGTAAGTCCTTTCGCGCGGCTAGGTGATAAACAATATCAATTCCTTCAATAATATTTTTTAATTTAGTAAGATGCTTATAATTACAAATATCTGACCAAACATATCTTTGTTCGATTGCATGTTTTTCACTAATTGCATTATCTATACTAATTACATCATGCCCCGCGTCATTTAGTCTTTTAACCAAATGTGTGCCTACAAACCCAGCGCCGCCTGTAACCAAAACTCTCATAAATTTTTCCTTTTATTTAGCTCTGAATCATACCAAGAATTTTCTAGTTTATATACGTCTTTATCTACCATTTCTGGGTCATGTGTGCTTACGGTAATACCTTTGTTGGTATTAGGGTAACTCCTCTTAGATAAGAGCGTAAGCCCATCTCTTTGTTCTTGGTGTCCAAAAGGTAAATTTATAATATCAAAGGTTCCATCGTTTAGATCTTCGTACAAGTCAATGACAAATTTTCTAAGGCCAATATGAGTATGGGTGTCATGAAAGGCAATTATGCCATCATCACCGAGAAGAGGATATATCGTTTCAAAGTCTTTCCTGCAGCCACGGTACGAATGATCTCCATCAATAAAAGCGAAGTCAATTCTTGGAAAAATATGTTCTTCGTTGTGATGCCGTGATGATACGTCGTTTTTTAAGATTTCTGGAAACTCACTCGATTGCGTGTCTACTCTAGTTATCTTAAAATATTCTTCATACCCTCTTAAGGCTGAAGCTATTATTTTTGCATCTCCTGCACTTGCTGCGTGTTCACCTGTATATCCTCCAATGGGAGCAAGGTAATCATAACCGTAAACCATTCCCCCTATTTTCTTTGCTGCTTGAACTAGCTCACTAAAGGTCTTTGCATGTTGAACGCCAATCTCTACAATTACTTCAGCATTTATGAATTGGCAAATTTGCCCAAGAAGCTCGCTATGACGAATGGGAGGTCCTTTTAGAGTTCTCATTTGTAAATATAATAATCCCCTAATACCACTGCATCAAGCTCTGTCGAGTCAAGAATCTGAATAGCTGTTAAATAACGAGTAAGTATTGCTTTTCCTTTACTATTAAATGATGTGTTCACTAATACAGGTATGTTTGTTATTTTTTCGAATTCATCTAGTATATTATAAATAAATTCATTATCTTTTTTAGAGACAGTTTGTAGTCTGGATGATCCATCAATATGCGTAACTGCAGGAAGTATCTTTCTATACTCCTCCCTGACGGGAGGACTAAAGGACATGTATTTATAGCAGGCGTTGTCAGAAGTTTCAAAATATATCGAAGCTTTCTCTTCTTTACATATAGGAGCAAACGGACGAAACCATTCTCTAAATTTGACCTTGCTGTTTATAGCGTCCTTAGCTTGGTGGCTTCGAGGGTCAGCTAATATACTCCTGTTACCTAACGCTCTTGGGCCAGTCTCGCTATCTCCACGACAAACACCGATTATCTTACCCTTCTCAAGTTCTTTTGCTATTAACTCCGGTGTCGCCTTTTTCCAAGGTCTGTGGTCTAAGATGTAAGGCAAAGAACCTTCGTCTAGAACTGGACACCCGGCATACATAACCTCCGGAACGACTTGGTCTTTTAAGTATCCAGCTATCATGCCATGAGATAGCCCACTGTCTCCGGGAGAAGAAGGGACAAAGAAATTAGTGTCTGGATAAGTCTTAGTGAGTTTTTCATTTAATAAAACGTTTAGAGCCGCACCACCAGTTAGGCAGACGTTCTTATGTTTCTCTTCGTCAAAAAATTCATGAAAGCTCTTGAAAAAACATGTTTCAAAAGCAAGTTGAACATTAAAAGCAAAATCATAAGAATCTATGCCTTCAAATTCGTTATAATTGAACTCTTTGAAGTTTTCCAAAAAAACAGAGTCGATTCCTGCTTCATTAGATTCAAAATAATTTAAAATCCGATTGAATAAATCTTTATTAAAGGAACCGTAAGCGGATAAGCCCATAATTTTGCCCGCGCCCCCAAGGTCTGAGGCGAGATCCCCATCTCGTTTCCTAATTTCAGAAGTGAGAAAACTAAGTTTCGCGTATTTTGTGGGGTAAGGCATGAACTCACGGTCATTAATTTGTTTAAAGTTTGGATTTTCCTTACTGACGTCAAAAACACAAAATGTACCGTCGTTGCCACTTCCGTCGTAGCTGAAAATTAGAGCTTCGTCGAATCCGCTGCAATAGAAAGCCCCCGCTGCATGAGACCTATGGTGAAAAGTCAGGTCGTCTTGAAAGTGAACCTCTTTTATACCAAAGAATTCGCTCATAAACTTAACGAGTTCTGGCTGACACCACCACTCAAATAGTCCTATGTCGAAGTAAGGGCGAAAAACTCCCTTCTTTTCTAAAATCTGTTTTAAGTAATCGCAAAAATCATGGTACTGTTCTTCTCCTAGAAGCCTAGTTGTGGAAAAATACCTGTTTCCAAAGATTCTTTCGAATTCTAAAGAAAAAATAGTGTTGCCGTTCAAGCAAATAGACAGATTTGCGTCATGACTACCAGAAAAAAAGCTAAAAATAGACTTATCCATAGAATTTGACCGAAAAGTCGTCCCCTAACTCACGGATAATTGGGTGAGTCCAGTAAAACCACCTATTATTAAACTGGACAGAGTAAAATGCGGAACTAGCCGGAAAAGTTCTTGCTAGAAAGATGGCTTGTATCTTTTTTATCTTGACGTCTCCTGCAGATTGGTTGTAGGGGAAATTTATTCTAAGCCATCCATTTTCATTTTCAGAAAAAAAAGGGTCTCCGAAGAGATTAAGTTTGTTATATGTAAGAATAGGTTTATTATTGTTTATTTTTAATTCAGCAATAAGTGGGTGTTCTGCGTCTTTTTTAAATGACTCAAAAATATCAAAGTCTTTCATCTCCAGTGTTTTTTTACGAACTCATCATCTATTTCTCCCTGCTTACTTTCGTTCATGGAAAAATGACAAAATTTGGATTGCAAGGTTCTCCCTTCGCCACTCCAAAATCTCCAAAACCATTCATCAGGAAAGAGTTTATGTTCGTGATTACCGAGCTTAAGCACTAAGGTCATGGCGTTGTCGACCTGAGTGCCGAACAGATCTTTATCCTCTACAAACTTTTCCCACATAAAGTTATGCTTGTCTGCGTTAAATTTCACAACGCAATCATTATAACCTGAACAGCCAAACTTTTTCCCTTTTACCATGTAGAAACTATCATCTAGTTCGAATAATTCGTCTATATTGTCATGAATTACCACATCTAGGTCAATATTTATGCAAGGCCCCGTTAATACCCCTTCTTTGAACAGGGCCATTCGATTCCACCAGTGACTTAAGCCTTCGTGCGGGAGTGGCCGAACGTCTATATGGCTTTCTTGGTGTCGTTTTATGCCTACCGGGTCGTCGGTAAAACAAATAAAGTTAAAATTGAAAGAAGTGTTTTTTTTTACCATTGAATACAGTTTGTTTACATATTCAGGAGAGTATCTATCTCCTGTTTTAAAACAAACCACATTCATTAGTCAATCTTAGCACTCTTCTCGGCTTCAGCTTTGGCCTGAGCTTCGGCCTCTGCCGCTGCCGCCTCTGTTTCCTCCATCTTTTTCTTCACCTCGAGAAGCTGCTCTTCAGTGGCTCCGGAAACGAACCCTCTAGCCCTAGTCTTAGCTTCTTCCGTTACCAATTGATATACATGTGAGAATTGAATATTATTTAAAATATCATTTGCTATTTTTTCTTCTAACTGTTTTGATTCTTCTAACGTCATAATTTATTTAATATATTTCTTTATTACCTCTTCGTACTTATTCATTAGCCTTATCGCCTCTGCTAGGCAGTTAGGGTCTTTTGTGTTAGTTAACTTACTGTTTAAGTAGGTCAACTGAGAGACTAGCTGATTTGTATGACAGGTGATAGTCCAAGTCTCCTCTCTTTTAAGCAAATCGCCCATTAAGCCTTAGTCAATTGTTATAAAAGAAACGAGGCTTATTTCCAAAATATCTAATAAAGAATGACCTTAGAGTCCTCGTCTTCAGCTTCCCATTCGGTCTGCTTTGATGCTTCGGCCTTTTTCCATTTAGAATAACAAACGGCGGCTCTTTGTTTGCCATCAGGAAACTCTTTGGTCATTACGTTGTCTCCCATGCATCTGGTAACGAACTTCTTTTTAGCTTCTGAGCCTTTGGGGTTTGGTATTGGCATTGTCTATTTTTCTTTGGTGAAATCAAGAACTTTCGTACCCACAATGAGGGTGGCACCTATCGTCTTCTTCGTCTTCGCATTCTCCTTTGCAGCTGTCCTCAAAACAATTAGGGTTGGAGCAATGCATTGAGACTGTTCTGCCTAAATCTCTTTCGAGTATCTGTTTGGTTAGGTCTGAGGAAACTGGGCTAGGTGTCATCATTTCTTATTTTCCTTTTTGTTGACGTATCTAGGTATTAATACACACTTAATCTTAAAACTTTCCAAAGTTTTTATCTTAAATATCTTACTTAAAAATTTACGTACCATACTGATTTCTCCTCATCGGGATTCAAATGTATAAAGTGCCCGCTTTCTGGCTCAAAAAAGACGGGCTGCATGTTTTCGGAAAAGAATAAATTAATAGCGTGACCCCCTGTTCTTTCTCCATGGTTCCTGTAAAACACTGTCCCAACAAGTACAGACGTAGCGTTAGTAATGTTTTTATCTCCCTTCATTCTTTCGGTAAGAGTATGAGAGTTTGCGCTCGCATGAAGAAATTTCAAGTAGACCTTGAAGGAGTCAGATATATCGTCACAGTCCCAGTTAGGTTTCCAAAAGGAACTCTTAATTTTTCTTTTGAAGTTAAAGAGCTGAATCCATTCTATAAACCCGGGATAAGCCGATTTTTTGACCCATTCTAAATTAAGGTTAGCGTAGTCTTTGTCAGTCACTATGGAATGCTTCACGTTAGGAAAAGAGTCTTCTATTGCTTTATCAAGCTCTTTTTTCTTAACTATTAACGTGTTGTCCATTTTTCTTAAACGAGCTTTCAGTCTTATGTTAAGATATACACCTTAGAAACACCTTTTTAGAGATAGCCCCGGCGGATTTTTTTGGAATGCGTATATCAGAAACACTCAAAAGCCTCGGGGAGACTGAAAAAAGGGCCACCCCGCTCTATATTAACACCCCTCCCCCCCTACCTTTTCATAAACTAGGGGGTGTAAAAAAAAGTGAAGAAAAGTGTTGACATTCTGCCATATTCTGCTATACTCTTTTCAGTTATGAGAGATAGAATGAAAGACCGACACATCGATTGGCTCAACGCGCAAGACCGAGTGGTCGCGCCCGTTGAGGGAACACACGAGGGTTATCGCGTAGTCAGCGCGATGACAGTGCGCGACCTTCAGCAGCACGACTTCGCCTCGCCGGTGGAGGAGGACTGCGGGTGGTTCGGTTACGAAGGTCTTTGCGAAGACTAACGTAAACCATTGAGCCTCAAAGAGTTAGCGAGGCCACCCTTCCCCGCCACCGTAACTCTCTGATTATCAGTGACTTACAAGATAAAAAAAAGTAAAAAAAAGTGAAGAAAAAGCTTGCAATTTTCTGAGATTGTGCTATACTATATCCAGTGAGTGAGAGAAATATGAAAGATAAGAATATGAAAACTAAAACGGTTAAGGTCATGGGGCCTTGGGTCAATGGAGTACGGACAGTCAAAGAGATCAGTCTGGATGAATGGAATGGTTACACACCACTCAACAGGCTAGCAGATAAGCTGATAAAAATTAACAAAAGTGCTTGACATTAACCCTAAACTGTGATACCATATAACAAGTGAGTAAGAAAATGACAGCATACGAAATGGCCAGCAAGATGATAAGAAGGTCAAAGCCTGATGCACTCAAGCGTCTTGAGGCAGCACAAGCACAAGCACGCAACCATAAGCGTCTGGTTAATGAGGCACTCGAAGCAATCCGCTTGAGTAAGCCATACAAAGGCAACGCACCAGAATGGAATTGGAATTGAATCAAATGAAATACGGAAATCAAAACTATATAGTAGAGAAGATACTGATTGCCTTCTTCATCCTATGGGGTATAGCTACCATATGCAAGGTAGCAGGGCAAGAGCATACGCATCGCACACACACGCTCACACGAGAGCATAAGGTAGTAGCCATCACCATACTGGCAGAGGCAAGAGGAGAAGGCAACGCTGGTATGTATGCTGTGGCTGCTGTCATAGCACAGCGTTCCTTTGAGCGTAAGCGTACACCAGAGCAGGTATGTCTAAAGGCTTACCAGTTTAGCTGCTGGAATGGTAAGAAGGTGAAAGACCTTGAGCATCTACTCACGCTGCCACAGGGCAAGTACGCCATACAGTTAGCCAAGACAGTCAAGCGATTGAGCCGTAGCTATGTGGGCTATGCTAACCACTACCATGCCACATGGATGAAGAAGAAGCCCTATTGGGCCAAGGATAAGAAGCCAGTCAAGGTGATAGGTCAACACGCTTTTTATAAACTCTAATCAAGTAACCAACTACTAAAGACTTAGGGCTGCGGCCCTACCCCGCATCGTAACTCTTTGCGCCCCAATGACTTACAACACAAAAAAAAGTGAAAAAAAGTGAAAATAAAGCTTGACTTTTATCGATTTTTCTGATAGACTATTCCCAGTGAGTGAGAGAAATAAGATGAATAACGAAAAAATGATAGACCGAATTGACTTGCACTTGGGCGGATTGCTCAGCGAGCTAAATAACGAAAAGAAAAATAAGGAAACTTTTGAGTGCGAAAACTGTAACGAGACGCACCCAATCGAAACGAAAAAAGAATACGGCTGGAGAGATGTTTGCCCTGAGTGCGAACTGTGCTTGTCCGACGAATTCGAACGCATCGGCAAAATAGCCCTTGAAAAAGTTGAGAAAAAGCTTGACTTAATGCGTAAAATGTGATAGACTATTCCTAGTGAGTGAGAGAAAGAAGATGAGAAATAAAAACGAAATCAAGAAAGAGCGTGAAGCAAAAAGAGTGGCAAGCGAAAAGCTGCTGAAGCGTTGGCCGTCTGAAATGTTTTGGTTCAGAATGAAGAGAGATCAGCAGAGAGATTGGAGTTAAGATTATGAGAAAATATTGGCAATTATTCCCAATATCTGCTTGACTTATTGAAAGATTTATGCGATAATATTTTTGTTATGAGAGACATGAGCGAAATAAACCACAAACGAAAAGTCTTCAGCAAATACAGCAAAGGACTAGACAAAGCAATCGACCATTTAGCCTACGAACACAGATGGACAAAAGAGACAGTCCAGCGCGTTTTCGGGGCGGAATGGCAATCGTGGGTGGGCGAAATCATTTGGCGATACTACGTTGAGGAAGATTTGCTGAACACCCCGATCATCGACGTAATGAACTGGTACGAGCAAGAAATAGCTCCACCGCCACCCCCAAGACCACACAACGGCCCACGCGGCCCAAGAAAAAGATCAAGAAAGTGACATTTAAGGGTTGACTTTTGTGAAAAATTATGAGACAATTAAATCTGTTATGAGAAACTTAATTAATAAATGGTTCAAGAGCGAAGTGAAAACCTACCAAGGGGCAACGCTTCGATACTTCTACGCACCCGTGATCGGCTTCGCGCTGGTTCTGGCTATCGTTTGCGGATTCGTTATCGGATTCGATGAGGTGTGGAGATACTGGAGAGTCGTTGGCCTTAACCTAATATGAAAATTGATATGAGAGAAACAAAAACAAACGAAGCAGGACAAACACTTGACCGCTTCACAGGCAAGGTGCTAACCTGCGACCTATGCGGAGCAGAAGACAGCAAAGAAAACGAAGTCCGAGAATGGGGCAACCCATACGACTGGGGCGTCATTTGCGAAGATTGCGACTGCCACGAGACATGATTAGTGCTTGACATTTTAACTGCATAAGCTATACTTAAATCTGTTATGGGAAAGAAATACTACAAAACTCCACTCCATCCACGACCCAACGGCAAAAGCGGCAGCTTGGGCAAAGTCTCCGACAGTTGGGACGATTGCGACGCGATGCCTCACTATACCTACAGCAAAGGATGGTGGGCCGAAACTAAACGACTGGTTGACGAAAGCTACGCAAGATTAGTCGCGAAAGGTTTCTTCGACAATACATCCGATTACTGGGACAAAAGAAGAAAGACCGACCCCCGCTGCCAAGGACAGAAATGATGAAAAAAATTATTTTAACACTCGCGGCTGCTGTTGCTGCTCTAACTGTTTTCGCCGGAGATGACCACAAACACTTTAAGACAACCAAAGCAGAAAAAATTGTTGCAATAACTATTCTGGCAGAGGCCAGAGGCGAAGGCAATAAGGGAATGTATGCTGTCGCTGCGGTTATAGCGCAACGCTCCAACGAACGCAAGGTGACACCGTCACAGGTTTGTTTACAACGATTACAGTTTAGTTGCTGGAATGGTAAAAAGTTAAAAGACCTTGAGCACTTGTTGAAAGTGCCGCAAGCAAAATACGCTTTGTTGTTAGCGCGAAATGTTTCGCTCCTGTCCCGTGAATATGTCGGCTTCGCCAACCATTACCACGCGACTTGGATGAAGAAAAAACCCTATTGGGCCAAAGGCAAAGCTCCAGTAAAAATTATTGGACAACACGCTTTTTATAAACTCTAATGTAACTCACTGAATACCAACGGTTTAGGGCGCCGGGTATACCCCGCCGCGCAACCCACTGGTAATCAATAACTTACGTATCAAAAATAAATTAAAAAAATTTAAAAAAAACTGTTGACAATGCCGAAATCTGTGGTATACTGTTCTCAGTTATGACAGATATGATCAGTTGTGAAGAGGTCTTCGGAGTGGACGCGGATGC
>Ga0080013_1003000_pt1 | contig 18650 bp, 25 predicted proteins | sample ETNvirenome_6_85_FD_69236 | JGI IMG/M metagenome (GOLD analysis project Ga0080013, IMG submission 69236) | Marine viral communities from the Pacific Ocean - ETNP_6_85 (SPADES assembly) (version 2) | ecosystem: Environmental > Aquatic > Marine > Oceanic | place: Pacific Ocean | collected 2013-06-19 | reverse complement strand
CTACGAGGTGCTAACGATTCGGAAGCGTTGATCAAGCAATTGGCTTGGAAACCTCATTTCTTACTCTTGAATAACAAGCCGCACCTTAAACTAGGGAAGCGGTTCCGTCCAAGTGGGATGCTTATGCCACTGCGCGTCCTTCTGCGCTACTGGGCGGAAATGTGCCGCGCTGTTTGCGCGATGCTACATACCGACAAAGTCTTCGGTGTTGGTTTCATTTTTGAGGATGGTATTTGGTCACCACAAGGAACAAGTTACGTTCAAGCGGCCTACAAGTACTACGATACGGATGCGGAGACAGGCAGAAAGCTGAACGAGCACTGGTTACTTATATGCCCTTTCCGTAAAGGGAACACCGACGATCGAGAAATAATGGAACTCTGCTCACGCGGTTTGCGATGTGAAAATGAACTGTTTTACGTCTACCAACGAGCGGTACACGAAGTCTCGCACATGATCGCAGGGCATGTACACAGGGGAGACCACGACGAGGCTTTTCAATCCTTCGTGGAAAGTAATACCCGTAAGACCTGGCAGATATCGAAAACGCTCAGGAAGCTCCTGGCGGCAGTAAACAAGTCCGTGAAGGAGAAGCAGTCCCAACTTACGGCGATGAAACCCCCACCCCAACCGAAAGGCAAGAAAGCACAGGAAGATCTCAAGGCTGTTGCGCGGTGGGTTTTGTCCAACAACAACATCATGGAGTATTGGGGCAATAACGGTAGGTACAACGAAGACGCTCTGCAAGAAATTGCGGGGGATGTTGCCGATCGTATACTGCCGGGTAACTTTCGCCATGGAGATAGGATCTCCAGTTGGCACAGCGACCTCATCTGGGAACTAAAAGATGAGATGAAAGCACGAGGCTACCAACAGGATGGTGACGGCTGGGACGCTGTTTGGTATCTGCCCGGTGAAGCAGAAGAAGAGGTAGCAGAAGTAGACGAAGACGCCCCGATGGTTACACCCTTCGCCATGGAATACGCAGAAACTATTCTACTCAGGGAGCGATGGAAACAACACGATGCAGTGCTCATCGATGACGCCAAAGCTGCTATCTATTGTGCAGTGTCAGAGTATCCGCCAGAGGGTCAAGTGACTGCGTTGGACGTCCAACAAAACACGGAAGCGTACAAGACATTCGAAAACCAAGTGATCTATGCGTTAGCGGAGGACGGGTTGGCCTTGGATTACACCGCGCATGGCGATGCGTATGCAGCAGATAGGTACAAACGTCGTTTTGTCAGCATTACAAGCGAGTACAATATAAACGTCGATAATTATTGGTCCGATCTGGTAACAAATTTGCCGTACGCAGACGTTTACTTTGTTGACCGTAAACAAGAAGAGCAAAGAAAGCGCGGAGTAGATACACCGCTCGGCTTTGATTCCTTCAACATAGTGTTCGATGACATCGAATGGATGAACTCGGAGATAGACCCGACAGATCCACACAAGGACTTAAACAACCGTATCTATCGCCTATTGAATAGTGTTGCGCCTCACGATGGCCATCCCCTCGCTGAACTTTTTCCAGATCCTATAGCAATCACCTTCCGCTTCCGTGCAGAGCCTGATGCAGGTTACGGTTTCGATTTTGACGCCATTTACTATGTGGAGCCGAACAAATTGACGCTTACCGTTGAGAGCTACGGCGGTGATAACGTTCAGCGTACTTTTTCAGGGGGTGGCTGCGACAACGATTACCACTTGATTATGGGTAGGGTTGGCGAATGGCTACAAATGGTGTACGAGCAGGGCCGTGACGCTTACCTGCCGTTGAACCCCCGGTGGGGGAGGTGGTGAGCGGTGACATCAGGGACAGGCCATGAGTGAGAGGGCGAACAGTATGGCCGTGTAGACTAATTCCAGCGTGTGTCTGACTTTATCGCCCCGCCTTTCTTGGCCCACCCTTCAGTCTGCTTCTTGATCTCCGTTTTCCAACCGACGATATCAAACGCTTCGTGACCAGTCAGGACGATACCTACGAGTTCGCGTAACTTTTCGCCTGGGTGGTTAGACTTATCCGTAGAATGTTCACCCCAGTAGTCACAGGCTACCTCGTAGAGCTTCTCGATGAGGGCTTTTGGCTCTTCGAAGTTGCTACCATCCCGCAAAGTGACGATTCCCCTGTTGTCTACGGCGACACCACCCAAGAGTGTTTGCAACACATCCCGCGTCTGTTCTGCGAGGAGCAGGACATCGTTTGTCATGCACGTCTCTTTCTTGAGATCAGTACACCGTCCCTGCGTTTTGGTGGTTGTGTTGGTGACGACTGCGATCATGCCGCAGATGTCAACGCTATCACCACGGACGCCCAGGATACCTTCGTAGGGGCCGTCTTCGTCGGGAGCACCGATGATGATGATGTACGGAACGTCGGCCTTGTTCAGGATCTTTGCAGCCGCCAGAGCTTTATCTCCAGCCTCCTCCACCGCTTTTTTGTCTTTCTCTTTCATTTTAGACCTCGATCGTAAGGCTCCGGTTGAAATTCTTGTTCGGTGATGCTGTCTTGTACCCATGTGGATTGCACAGGATCCGCGTTTCGCTGCCATCCGGGTGTGGAAACGTCCTATCGATATTACCGTGCGTGTGGCCGCAGATCCAGAGCTTCGGGTAGTGGTTGCGTATGACGGTCTTCGCGTCTTCGTTGACGAAGAAATGGGTCAGCATATCGGACTTGAAGCGAGAGTGTACGACGGCCCACAGAGGCAGATGGTGTGAAATGATGATGTCACCGTGTTCGGCATGGTTCATCAGGTACTTTACGGCTTCTTGGCCACGTTGTTCGAAGGGCGCGGGGCTGTTCGGCTTCTGTTGATCGAGGTAGTCATGGCTTTCCTTCTCCCCGATAATGTATGCGTCGTTCATACCACGCCACCACAAGACGTGTTGCGGGTCTGGTTCGAACCAAAGTGTTGCGCCATGGATCCGTATGCCATCTTGGATGGTCACTGTGAAAGGGTCGATATCGGTGGCTAGGTTTAAATACCGTCCTTGGAGCTTTTTCAACTCGGTGTCGGCGTCCGTGAAGTTGTAATAGTAAAACTCATGGTTCCCCGGCACGAAGATGACGGACGTGTAATGATTGCAGAACACGTCCAAGGCTGCGTTTAAATGTTCTCTGGGAGATGCGGCTGCGTGGTACGGAACGTCCAGGGCAGGGTTTAAAAGGCCCAAGTCGCCCGCGATAACAAGTACGTCGGCGTCGGTCAACAACGTCTTACAGAAGCGTTTGACGTCGTTAGAGGACGCAAAAAACTCTGTATGGATGTCGGAAACTACTTGGAGGGTGGCCACTTTCTACCTCTTCTTTTCGATCGGCTCCACCTTCAGCGTCACGACGTCCGCGAAGTCGTAGTACCACCGCTTGGTGTGCGTTCCCATGTAGCGGGCATCGCGGAGCCAGTTCCTCAAGCAGGTTGCGAAGTTCTTACCGGGGTCGAACTTGGGCAACTCGGCCAGGTTGAGGGAGCCGCTGTGGCCACCCAAGCCTTTTTTGAGGGCTGCGAAGAGCCTCCCACGCGCCTTGGAACGGCCCTCCTTGTAGGTGAACGAGTCGTCGGGGGCACAGAAGGTGAGAGCGTACCAGCACCAGTCCTTGGCCTCGTTGAGCGCAAAGGCTACGGTGGCGTAGGCGTGCTTTTTGGTCGAAAGCGGGATCCGGAAGTGTTTGTACCGGACCTTATCTGCGAGCGCAATGCGCTCTTCTCTTGGCATCGTCATGTTGACCTCTCAAGTAAAGCGTTTGTGTGTTGTCGTTCTTTGCATTTGGACACTAACCAGCGCACGCGCCAGTAGAATGCTCCGTAGGGCATACCGGCACCTAAATCGGAGGCGCGGGTTTGGTACTTACCGATGAAAACGCGCCCGAAGCACAGGCTGAGACAGATGTTTCCGGCGCTTGTTTTATGGAGCACAACGCCGGGGAAAGTACCGTTCTCCGTATCTACGTTTTTGACCCAGTGCCACACCTTGTGATCGGTCCCGTCCAGCAGATGGAGGATTAACTCCATTGGTGTTGTTCCAGGGAAGTCGCTTAGAAGGTCTGGATCTGTTTGAAGATATCGCCGCTCCTGCTCCAAGGTGACGTTTAAATCGTCCCTCTTCCGCTCCAGTGCTTCGATGCGCTCTAGTGCAGCCCCGTAGTCATTTCGGTACGGGAGAGGCATAGGTCAGTTCCACCGGGTGTCGTCTGACACGTTCGCGCCTGGAATCTCGACCCCGGAGGCAGCGCATTTGTTGGTAAAGATAATTTTACCGCCGTCAGGGTTTTTTTGCTTGCTGTCACATTCCTCGTAGGAGTCACATTCTTTGCAACGGGGATCCTTGGCGTCGAAGATACGGGTATCTGGCATGTCTGCGAGAGCCTTGAGGAGGAAGATTTTGTCGATACCTGCGATGTGTGCCACGACAGTGGCGACAAAGAGCAGGGTAGGGATAATGCCTTCGGGAGGCAGTTTCTCTACGCCCATCTCTTCCGACGTATCTGCTACCGTTTCGATGAGCTTCTCGTGCAGCTTGTGGATGGCATCGCCATCGCACATATCTGCCCACTCACGTAGGAGGTTGTGGTTGCGCAGGAACTGGATGAATTTGTGTTTTTCTTCGTCGGTCATGTTATCCCCTTCACGTTGCAGACAGGTTATCAGTATCTTACCAGGCTGTCAAGAGTCTTTCGTCTCTCCTGCGGCACATCGAAAATTTTCATCAGTCTTCCTCCCCTACCGTGAAATCGACTACGACAACCCCGCGTTCTGGTTCCTGCTCCTTTTCCTCCTCAGTCTCTTCTTCTCTCGGTGGCTCTACGGTTGCGTAGAGAAAAGGGCGCTCCGGTTCTTGTGTTGTCATCATTTCCCCTTCGTGATGTCGAAAAGCTCGTCGCAGATATCCTCCACAACTGCATCCAACTTCTTATCTTGAACCTGCGGCGGGACCGGCTTGAGAGTCTTCGCCTGTTCTTGGCTGTGTTTGAAGACGGTGACCAACAACACCCTACGGATCTTGCGTGGAATTTTGATGTGCTTCTTGTTTGTGTCCACGATCAGCTTTCGCTTCCGTAGGTTGGCGACCGTAGCAGGGTGAAACTCCGTTTGCAGTTTACCTTTCTCCTTCGCCTTCATCAGGATCCGTAACGCATCTTCTTGCGCTTCTGAAAGCCCTTCCAGGTGCGGCAAAATCTGCCTGGTAGTAGGCAGGATTTTGAGATCGAACATCATTTTAGCGTGGCCTTCCCCTTCCGCCCCGAAGACCCCCCCCTTCACAACGGGCTGGCTGCCCGAAGGAACGCCCCAACGGTAGGCATAAACGCCCCTCGGGGCACCCTTTGCGTCTAACCAGACCACCTCCCACCACAACTTGGCTACGTTTTTGTTGTGAGTGAGTGCTACGTATTCGAAATGCGCTGCTTCGGTTATCGGGCGCAAGACAAGCCCAACCAAGTTGTGTCCCTGGTGTTCATCTTGAGCGCCCCAATCCCAGTGTACGCCGCGCTGTACAAGCATCCCCTCCTTAAGCTCTCGCCGCTTACCCATCTGTTTCACTCTTTGTGTGGGCCTTCGCTCTTTTGATCCGTTTCAGCGCCCGTTTGCGTAACGCTCGGAGGTGCCTTTTAACAATGCGCCTCCGAGCAGCCCTCTTTTCTTGCTTTTGCCTGTTCTTTTCGGCTTTCATGGCTACGCCACTGCCGTGCTAGGCTCCACAATACGGGTCACCGGACGCGCCTTGCCCGTGCCGATGTCGAAGTACATCTCCTCGTAGGGCGGCTTGCCGGTCAGGGCGAGGGAGAAGAAGGCGTTGACCATGTTGGAGGCCACGGTGAGGTTGGCGAACAAGATCTGGGGGGAGCCATCCGCTGCGGCTTCCAAGCAATCCAGGTCTGCCGGGTTCTTATCCTCCGGGTTCTCGATCTCTGGGTGGAACTTGGTGGGCGCGTTGGTGAACTCCACCCCGTTCTGCTTGTGGTAGACCTGGATGTTGCCACAGGTGCCCCCGCTCGGCTCGTCGGCGGCGTCGTTACCACCTGAAATGAGAGTGATGTTCGCGAGGCTCTGCGCCTGTTCCACGATTAGCTTGCGCGTGGCGTGGTTGTCCACGCAAACGAAGACCACGTCACCATCCTGAACCATCTCTTCGATGTTCTTGTCGGTGATGTACTCCTCCTCGTGGTCGAAGCACAGCCGGATGCTATCGGAGTAGCACTCCGCGAGGGTATCGTGGACCACGTCGGCCTTGTTGCGGCCAACACCGTCCATGGTGAAGTCTTGACGCGTGGCGTTGGACACTGAGAAGGTGTCGCCGTCCACGAGTAGCATGTCCAGGTCCATGTCCAGGTAGTACAGGAAGCGGGTCAGGGGGTAAATCATGTGGGTGCCAACCCCGCCAAGCCCAATCACGACCACGCGGTGGTCGGTAAGCCAGTCGCGGACCCGCTCCTGGTAGTTTTTTTCCTCGGTTCCCATTTTGGTCAACTCCTCTTTGCGATGGCGACCAGTTCGTCGCAGATGTCATCCACGGTTTCGGACAGTACGTTTAAATCGACCGGTTGTGTGTCTTCCGGCCAAACTATTTCAAGGTCATATTTTTTGCCGTCAATGGTGTCTACACCCCATCTGTAACAGTTAAAGCCACCACCGTCCCAGCGTACGTAGACCCACCCAGGAGTATCATCGAATGAGAGGTCCATCGCGACGGTTGCGACGGTTCCGACTCCATTGTAGTCTTGTCCATTCCACACCCAATCCGGGCCACGCCGTACGCGGGTTCCCGGTGCAAGTGTAACCGGGCGTTCTGCGCTGACTGGGCGTTCTGCGATGACGTTTTCTGGGTTCTGGTGTTTGGCGGCTCGCCGTGCCTTCAGCTTCTTGCGCGAGGCACGCTTCGCTAGCTTCTTACGCTTCCGTGCTTGCCGCTTCTTACGTGTGTCTTTTGCTTTTGCTGTAAGCATGGCTTGCTCCAGGTGCTGCCCATCGCCCCCGAAGGGAAGAGGGCGAGGGCAGCGTGGTCCTGAATGGCACTACAGGACCGGGTTGACGTGCGTACAGGCTGCCTGGTCCTTCGGCTGCAACCCGTCAACGTACAGGTGCAGGTTGTTGGGCCGGATCTGGCTGGCCTGATGCCGCAACTCTTCGCGACAGGCGCGGTCCAAATCGTCCTTGCAGACGCGCTTCTTGCCCTTTCGAGCGAGGGAGTACTTCCGAGCGCGGCTAGCGATGAAAGCCACCACACGCGGCACCAAGATGTCGCGAGGGTAGATCTTTAAGGACTTGCCGTCCGTGCGCTGTGCCTCGGCCAGAGGCTTCTCGTCGGAGAGAAGAGCTTTGCAGATGTACTCGGTGGCCGCATCCTTCGCAGACGCACCGTTGGCGAGGCTCTCGTCCAAGTCCAGCCGGTTCACATGGATCCGCACGATCTCGTGCAGGTCGCTCGGGGCAATGCGCCCGATGTCGAGCCGCACGAAGCGGTGACCCAGGATGGCATCGTCCATGGACTGTGGATGGTTGGAGTCGGCAACCGCGACGAGGTTGTCGTTGCTGCTTGACCCAGCCAACTCCTCGTTGAACTTGGCCACGATCTCGTCGTTGTAGTCCGAGCAGGTTCCCGTACCACGCGCCTTGAAGATCGTCTCTGCCTCGGGGAGCCAGAGGAAGACGAAGCCGTTGTGACGACGCGCCTTGCGGAAGGCGAGGCCGATGTAGCCGACGCCCTCACCGACGTACTTCTTGATGACGTCCTCGTGGCGGATCAAGAACAACTGGACCTCGCTCCGCTTGGCCACGAGCATCTTGCGGTAACGCTTGAGGTGCTTCACCGAACGCTCGGCGTCGATACCGAACCCCTCCACGTACGCCTTGGCCCACTTACGGACCTGGCCCACCGTACACGGGTTGTAGTCAGGCTCTTCTAGCAGGAAGTAGTCCCGGTACACCTTGTGGTTGGCGTCCATCTTGGCCTTGACGTCTGCGAAGAGCTTCAACGCCTTGCCCTTGCTGCACTTGCCCCGCGTCTCGGTGTACAGGTGCAGGAGCGCGATCTTTTCCTCGATCTGCGCCAGGGAGTGCTGATCCAGCCAGTTGATGGTAGCGTGGATCATCGTGGTCTTGCCGGAACCGGGCTGGCCCACGCAAGCGATGCCCACCGCTTCGCTCTGAAGCTTGTGCGGTGTCAGGTCTACGTCCTTGAGGTAGACCTTGTTCTCCATCTGAGCCATGAACCGCGCCAGCACCGTGCGGAGGAAGTCCTCCTTGATGTCGGTGTAGCCACCGTGGCTGGCCAGCGTTACGTCCCGCTTGAGGAACGGGTTCAACTCGGAGGTGATGGCTGGCTCGGGCAGAATCTGAAGCACCGACTGGTTCTCTGTGGAGGCCAGGCAGGGCAGGGGCAGATCGATGTCAGCGATCTTCTCCTTGGCGATGTGATCGAGCACCGGGTAGGTCAGCGGGAAATCGTGCTGCTTCCCGTCCAGGGAAACCGTTCCCGTTGCCAGGTCTTCGGCCAGCTTGATCAAGATCCCGTGCTCGCCCCATGTCCGAGCGGGAGTTTCCAACCGCTGGACGATCAACATGTCGTCACCGCCGCCGACGAGCACTTTCTCACCACGCCGCAGAGGTTTCTCGCTGGTGTCAACCTCGTGCGAGATGCCGATGATCTTCCGGCCACCCCCATCTACGTGTACCTCGTGCCCGAAGCCCGTGTCTTGGATGTACTCACCGATGAACCTGTTGCTCTCAGCTACCGCTCGGAGCGTCTTGAGGGCTTTCATCGCCTCTTCGATCTGCTCCTCGCTGTACCCAGACACGCTACCCTGATCGCGGAGCCGCTGGAGAACGGACCCCAACGTATCCACGAGCGGTGCGCCCACCATAGGCTCGGAGACGATGCGCTTCTTCAGCGTGCTCCTGACTTCCAGGTCATCAGGTTCCTTTGCCAGCTTCCGCAGAAGATCCTTGTCTTCCTCGGTCAACTGACCTTCGTATTGGTGCGCCATTTCGGTCAACTCCTTTCTAGGTTGTATAAGTCACTTGTAACAGCACTTGACGCTGTGTCAAGAGGAAACTACGCGACCCCTTCGTCTTTTTTCGCTTCGATCTCGTCTGCCGCCGCTGCCACGCTCAGAGTCCACGTTTTGCAGGACGAAAGCGCATCACACTTCATGCACATCTCGTCTTCGTCCTCGTAGGTGCCGTAGCAGTTGTGGTTAGTCGCGGGATCCGCGTCTTCGGCGGCTTCTGCGGCACGCGCTTCCTCTTCTTCGATAGCGCGGTACTCAGTCTCGTCCTTGCAGTCGGCGCTCTCGTCGCAGTTCTTGCACTGTACGGCATCTTCTTCGTAGGTGCCGAAGCAGTCAGCGTCGTCTTCGTCATCGTCCTGGTTCAGCGGAGGCACGAGGCCAAGCTCAGTCTCGTTGTAGACGCTCCCTTTCCCCTTACCTGTGGAGGCGGGAGCGTAGCCACCGACGTAGCCACTGTCGTAGTTGGTGTAACCACCGGTCCAACCACCAGACCAGGACTGCTGTTTTCCCTTCTTCACCCGCTTGATCCAGTGCTTACGCGGCTCCTTGGCCTCCTTGTAAGCCTCCATGACGGTGTCAACGTCAACCTCGGCACGGGCACCGTTGACCACGAAGGACGCAGAGAACGAAGGCTCGGCATGGTTGACGTTCCCGAAGGTGACGTGCAACCCGCTGCGGTCTGCCTCGTCTGCGATGTCGGTGGAAGAGTGCCCAGCCGCCCAGGATCCGTGACTGTGGATCGAACCGATCAACTTGTAGCCACGATCGAGCAGCTTTACCGGCGTCGGCGGAACCTCGTAGGTCAGGTCGATCTTGGTGGTCCAACTACCTCCGTGTGAGGTTTTGACTTTCTTCCACACATCGACTTCCTGGTCGGGCACCAAGATCATGTACGCCTTCTCCTCGGGGGAGAAATACAGGAGAACGATTGCCTCCGACTTGTGCTTCTTCCAGACCGCCTTGAAGAAGCCCATCACGATCTCGACGGTTGCCTTGCAAATACGCGGCAGCTTCGACGTGATGGCGTTTGGCTCCTCGGCCAACTGCGGGCACCCCTTGGTAGGGGCAATGCCCTCGTAGAAGGCGTTGTTGACCCGCTCACGCAGCCCTTCGTCACCCAGGATGTAACAGAACTCGTCTTCTGGGATGGGATCGAACTCCCCGATGACCTGAACGTCGAGGCTCAGGTTTTTGGGGATGCCGTCCTTATGTCTGATGTAGAGTTTCATTGTTTCCCCTTCACTTCATACCGCGCATGATGTTGATCAGGTGCTTGGTATCTTCGATGGTGACCGACTTTTGCCCGGTTCCCAAGAGGTTGTTGACGACGTCACGGACCCGCACAACGGTGCCACCGTGCTTGCCGCCACCCTTTGCGTGCATCTTGGGCCAGTCTACCTTGAGCATGAAAAACGGATCCTTTTTCGATGCTTTTTCCCAAGCGTCGATAGTCGAGATGCGGGGGTCGATGCCGTGGTTGTACTTCCAGTAGCTGTTCCCCTCATGGTGCTCCGACGACTTGGAGAAGGTCCACTGCCACAGCAACCCGTGGATACCAGCGATTTTCTCCTTCCAAGAAGCTGATGCGGGCACGCTGAAGTATTGGCTACAGAACCACGCCTTCTGCCCATGGATTTCACCGGGGTCGAAGTCGCTTACGTTGAGCAGGTTGGATTGCAGCAGGACATCGTCCATGCTTTCCACTGGCTCGGTGCGGTAGTAGAGGCACTGATCACCGGACAGGGCGTTGTTCTGGAACTTTACGAAGATCTCGATGTAAGGGAACGCGAGGTTCCGCGCCTTGTCCTTGACACCAGACCCGTAGTCCTTTTCGCTGCCCTCAAGGATCCAGTACACGGTCCTCAACTGCGGTGGTAGCTCGATCTGGACCACGGTGGTTGTACCGTTGCGCCACATGGCTTTCGCGCCGTAGGGTGGTATGGCGACTGCCTCACCGGGTGTTCCTCCCAGGAGCGGTGCGAGCTTCTTCATAAAGGGGGTCAACTGGACCTCCTTCCGGAAACCCTTCTCTCCTGGCTTTTTGAGCAGAACGCGCTTGTCCTGCACGATTAGCAGTTCCTTCATAGCGTTTAAATCCCTTCTAGGTGTAGTTGAGGTCTAACCCTTGACCCCAGCCTTCTTGGTGAACTCGATCCGGAGGTTGCCGCGCAGCTTGAACTGGTCGCTCTCCGTGATCTCGCCGTTGACGAAGCAGGGCATCTCCTTGTCGATGCTCATGCCGCCGGGGCGATTCATCTGGATCAGCATCCTCAACTCCGCGACGGTCATGTCCTGCTCGGAGGGCATGACGAACTCTTCGGCCCCGGAGGAGATAGTGTACTGGTTGAGGATGACCGGCTCCAAGATGTCCATCTCGGACACGTCCTTGCCGTCGCCGTTTCCGGTGTCACCGCTCGTCTGCTTCTGGGTGGGCAGACGCTCTTCTTTGGTCTTGGTCTTGGCCGTACTGCGCTTCTTCTGAATCATCGACATGTGGTCAACTCCTTGTGTGTGGTTCCTGTTGTGACACCTCTTACCGCTGTGTCAAGGAGAAAATCTCCTTTTTTATAACTGGGACAACAACGCGCCCTTCTCCAACCGGCGACACATCTGCTGCAACACGTCACGGGCAGGGAAACCCGGGCTTGCCTGTGCTCTCGCACGCTGCCGCAGGGATACCCTGGTGTCACCGTCCAACACTGTCCCCCGGGACCGCAGAACCGTGTCTATGCGGTCGAAGAGGGTGTGCCTGAAGGAAAGCCTACGCCATTCCGGCGCACGTTTCACCCGGCGAGATCGCTTTGCTAGTCGCTTTGCCCAATCCGTGCGTTGTTTGTAACGACTCCGTTTTCTCTTCATCTTGGTCAACTCCTTATTTGCCTTCTACGTCGGCGGCAGCACGCTTGCGCTTGTAACTCTTGCGCTTCTTGCGCTTCTTGGGAAGCTCCAGCGTACTTCTGTCCAAAGGCTCTCCTACGTCATACTGCGCGTCTATCGTTTTCGTATCGCGAATTACGTTTTCGCAGATCCGCGCGAAGGGGCATACCCAGGTCGGGTAGTACATGCCACGGCAGTGCCACCGCTGCGGCCAGGTCTCCGGTTCTTGCCACTTCTTGTGCCACAATCTCTTCCCTATTTCCTCGTAGAGGAACTCTCCTACTGACGCGAGAAAATGCTGAACCTGATCCTCGGGCACAATGTATTGCTGCCGCTGGAGGTGCTTGCTCGGGATAAACGTCTTCGCTTTGACCACCCAGTCGTAAGTAATGCCGTTGAGCCGCCCGTAAAGCTCCTCGCTGGACTTGGTCAACACCGTGCAGTCCTCGGGTCGGTCACCGTCTTGGGCGACCGCTAGACCGTACTTGTAGGTGCCGCAGTGCATCAGAGCCTGACCGTCCACACGAAAACTCTCGATGGGAGAAATCATGCGGGCTGATTTAAATTCGTTGATGTCGATCTTGGGCGCTGGTTGCCCCACCGGGTAACGCAAACCACCCTGTCCTGTAGGGTGAATCAGAGCATCGTGCCGAGAAGATACGCAGAGCCGCCGTGCTTTGCCACCCAGCCGCCGCGCCTTGTAATAGTGCCGGGATTCCACCTCCACAGCACGGACGTCCCACTTCTGGTTGTCGCTCGGTCCCCACTGCGTGAGGTAGTGCTTCATCAGCCGGTACGCCTCCAAGGCGTGCTCCGGGTGCAAGCCGCGCACAGCGTAAAGCGGATCCCATGTATGGATCCCGCCCGTGGTCAGGTGGAGGCCGCGTACGTCGTGCATCATGCCGCCAAGCCACAGGGGATTGAGCCACTGCTTCTGCTGCTTTTCGCCAAAGTCACGCTCGGGCCTCCGTTTGATCGAGAGCCGCGCAACGAAGTCGTAGAAGAAGTAACGTAAGCAGAGCAACCCCTTGGATAGCTTGCTCCACCCAAACAAGCTCGCCCCGCCACGGTTGCCAGCGGCGTACAGCTTCACCAACTCGTCAGGTGTTGGCGTTAGATCACCGAAACCCACCTCGATGTCAGGTGGGGGTCGCTGGGCGTAGGTCATGTAGGGTGGAGGCATCGCTGCCGGTGTCTGGGCGGGCGCGTCTACCGCAAGCACATCCGGTGTGGTCACCAGTGGCTCTTTTGGACGCTCTTCTTCCACCTTGGCTTGAGGAAGGTCTGCGGCAGCTTTTTCAGGATCCGGTGGATCGCCTTCAGGTTCCTCGGGTGGAGGTCGCAGTGTTTGCTCGGGCTTCACTACGTCGGCGCTTCCTGCCACGCTTGGGCTAGCCCACTTATCGGGATCGTAATGGTCTACGTCTTCCCAAGGATTATTCGCCTTCTTCGATCCCTTCACTGGCACCTCCGTAGCAAGCTCTACCGGTTCCTCTGCCTCGTAGGACCAGGGAACCCCGGCTTCGATGTAGGCGGGACCGGTGCTGTGTTCACAGTGCTGACAGGTTGTCATGGCGGCGACGTGTGAGTCAACTGTAGCCATGGCACCTATTAAGCATTTATCGCAATCTTCAGGGTGTACCCGGAACGGTTGCTCCTCGGATACGAGGCGAAGCCGCCAGTGGCACCCGGTTATAAAAGAGGAAGCTGTTTTCAAGATCGCCCTCCAGGTGTCCCCCCCTGGTGTAGTACTACTCCGGGCGCTCGTCCAGCTTGACGTAGTCGGGCAGGGGGAACGGGTTCTGCGCGGCCTTGAAGAGCCGCTGCTTGCGCTCGTTCTGGAGGAAGTGCTGGAGGGCGTACTCGGTCTTCTCGGCCAACTCCTGCCGCGCCTTGTTGCCACCGCCCTGCGTGCCCTCGCGGGCCAGCCAGCGAGCGAGCACCTGGGCACCCCAATCCTCGTAGTACTGGTCGAAGCCCTCGGGGAGAGCCTCCTTGGGGTAACCCTGGTGGATCACCCAGGCGAACCGGGAAATGAGCGGGAGCGGTGCGCCGTTCAACCGCGCTCTGGCGAGCACGGAGAGAACGACCGCCTTGGTGGTTGAGGGGCAAGCGGCGACCACCTCCGAAGCTGCCTCCCCGATGGTGTCGTACAGCTTGATCAGGTCGGTGTTCAGCATCGTGGCGCTGCCGGTGCTCTTGTAGGGACGGGAGCAGGACCACATGCCCCGGATAGCCGCCACCACGCGGGTGTTTACCTGCTTCCCGGCGAGGGAGAGGATGTCCAGGCCACTGCGGGTGAGGTGGTTGTCCACACCGGGCATGGCGCTATCCGCGAAGCTGCGGAAAATGAGCACGCGAACGGTGACGGGTTTCTCCTCCGCGAAGAGGCTCGCCAGCGCCGTGAGGCGGTGCTGCCCGTCGCGCAGCAGACCGTCCTCCGCGAAGGCCAGACCCTGGTGCGTGTAGGTCCACTCACCGCGAATCATCGCTCTGGCGTACAGGTACACCCGGTTCCGGCGCAGGTTGCGGTTCTTCTCCGCGTCGGCGTGCTTGAGGTAGCGACCCGCTGCCTCCCAGTTGAGGTCTTCCACGGTGACGGTCATGCCGTCGAGGGTGAAAGGCCCCGCCACGAGGATGCCCTGAACGGATGGGTTCAGAGTAGCCGCGCTATCGTTTGTCGCAATTTGTTCCATGTTTTGATCGACTCCTGTGTAGGTTACAAGGGTGTTTTTAGCAAAGCCTTGCCGCTCTGTCAAGATATTCTTTTTCAGTTTCTGCTGCTGCTGCCGGTACGAAGGAATCTTGCGAGCTAGCCGCCAACGCCGCACGGCTTCCCGCGTAACGCCGCACATCTTCGCGATCTGCGGGTCGGGACGCTTCCCCAACAAAAACAAGGCATCCGCCGTGAGTTTTGTAGGGCGTTTGTTCGTGACGGCGTTCTTACGCGATGTTTCGCGGCGAAGGCATCCACAACTTTTCGTGTTCCCGTTGACCAGGCTTGACCCCCAAGTACAGAAAGTCTCACCACAGTCACAGGTGACGATCCAATGCTTGCTGACAAGCCGGTTGAGATTGGTTGGCGCTGGTCCTACCAGCACAAGGCGACCGTACCGGGTGCCTTTTTCCAGTGGGGGCAGTGGTTTACGCCCCCTCTTCTTCTTAAGCTTCATTTGCTTCCTCCCAGACCGCTCGGAGGTCTTCCAGCTTCTTGCGGTCATGTGCTTAAACCTCCAAGACCAGCACCAGCCGGTCAGGTGCTACGTCGAAGATGCGGCCACGGCTCATGGGTACGTCTTCGATGTTGAAATCTGCGCGGGGCTTGCGCTCCACAGCGGTCCCAGCGCGGCTCGCGAGCCAGTCTTCTGTGTTGGTGAAGCGTGTTGGCATCCCATGTCGTGCCTGGTACTTGATGCCCTCGTACCAGCCCGTGGCCGAGGAAAAGCCGTATAGCTCAAATGTGATGACCACGTTTAAATCCTCTATTGGTAGCTCGGTACTTCGTCGCTCTCTAGCAGCGAGCACCGGCACTTGATCCAATGGTTTGTGTCCCCGGTTGGATACTTGCGGTCGCGGTGCTTGAACACGATGCCTTCGTCGCCATCAGCCATGGCTCGGGCGTAGCTCTGCCGCTTCGTTACCGGATCCTCCCATGAAGGCACCGGCTTGATTAGGTCGCTTCCCTCACCTATGTAGTCTTGAAGCAAGGCTCGGCGCTCGGAGTAGGGCAGGGTGAAGTAGAACGTGTCGCCCACGGCAAGCAGATCGAACACCCACAAAACACCACTTTTGATCAACAACTCACCGTCGAGCCGTGCTGGTGGCAGTTGGGCTAGCTCGGCTTGTAGCGGAGCGTACACGTCCTTCTCGATCTTGCGCCCGTGGCGGCTCCACAAGGTAGGCTGTACCTGCTTGCCAGCACACGCCATGCAGCGCCAGCCGTTCTTTTTCGGCTCTGCGACCCAGTCAGGATCGCGGCACAGCCGCTCGTAGAACGGTGTATCTGGCCAGACGCGGGCGGGTCGCCCCAGTTTCCGCGCCAGCTTGGCGTGTGTGACAAGCAGGTTACCCATGGCGTTAGCCCTTGTAGCCGACGCTCGCCTTGTAGGCGAACTGGTCGGTCAGGGCGTCGATCACCTCGTTGTCTCCCGCCTTCAAGGTCGCCCGCAGACCGGCGCGAAGCTCCAAGAAGCCCTTCTTCGGCTTGATCCAGTCGGTGCGGTCGAAGTGGTGGTCGAACCTGAAGCCCTGCTTCCGGGCATCCGCGATGAACTTCTCCGGGGTGCTGGTGAGTTTCAGGTCGATGCCCTGCTGAAACAGCGTCTGGAAGAGGTCGCCCAGGATGTCGCCCAGGTCGTCCTTGTGGTCGATGTCGATCTTGGAGAAGGCGTCCTTACGGGTGACCCTCACGTCCTGCTTGTCCCCCTTGACGCGGCACGTCTTGGCGAACTGCCGGGACTCCTGCTCCCGCATGTACGAGATACCGATCTCGCGAAGCTCCTCCAGCGCCAAGTCCTGCTCGGTCTTGAGCGACTCCAACTGCCGCTGGCGCTCCACGATGCCGTTGACCAGCGCGTTGTGCCCTTCCACGGACAACACGTCGGTCTTCTTTTTCTTCGGGCCTACCTTACCAAGCCCTGCGATTGTGGCCAGCTTTGCGGCCTTACCCTTCTTCATTTCGTTCCCTCCGTTGTGGGCGTTTCGCCCATTTCTTCCCAGCACTCGGTGCAGTAGCCATCGTTGACGTGCTTCTGGCTACCACAACGGGTGCAGATTACAGGATCTTCTATCAACAGCATCTTCAACTGGTCCCCAAAGGCGTCCTTGCCTAGCAACGCCACCTTCCACTCTACTTCTACGAGGACCGACGTAAGCTTCGCCATCAGTACGCCTGTTGCGTAGGCGTAGGCGTTTTCGCCGCTGTGCTTGACTTTGCACTCTTCCATGATTCGCTCGACGTACCGTTCGACCACGGCATGGATGACGTCGTATTCCATCTTAGTACCTCGGCTCGTTGAGGTGATCGTGGTAGCGGTCAGCCTCCGCGTCAGCGTCTTGCTCGTTGAAGTCGTCCTCGGGCTTCTCTGTTGGCTCCGTGTCGCGGTTGTCCCAGCAACGGGAGCAGATACCCCGCGACCAGTGCGGGTCGCGCTGCGGTTCGCCGCAGACCTTGCAATGGTACTCGTTCTGAGGATCGTCGTATGGGTTGTACACTTGTTTTTCCCTTCCAGCCTTAGTTCTAGCGGGTTCTTTCCGCCCTGTCAAGATAGTATTTGGAGAAACTACTCGGAGAACGTACCGCACTCACAGCACGCGGAGCAGTTGCCGCACACCTTGCACACACCTTCTACGTCCGTCTCGGGACCACCACACCGAAGGCAGTAGTCCTCGTCCGTATCCTCGGCGTCTCCACCGCAAACGGCACAACGAACCGGGCCGTCCATCTCCAACGTCTCGATGAACTCGTTGGCGAGGTAGGAATTACGACGGTCCACCGTGCGGTGAGCCACCTCCGTAACGTGGAAGATGAACTCATTGTGCGTGTGATCTGTCTTGCAACGGTTCATTTCGTTCCCTCCTGTGTGAAGATCCGCAGGTACTTGGTGACAGGGTAGCCGAACTCCGCTTCGTACCAAGTTTTGAACCGGGCGTAGTTTTCCTGGTCCATCACCGCACCGGACATGGACATGCCAGAAGTCCCGGTATGGAAGACCGCCAAGATCTCTACACCCGCCTTACGGTGCTGAACGCGAGCGTATAGCGGGACGTTCCAGTCGTCGGTCCCGTCAACGATGACGGCATCCGGGTACTCTTGGAACACAGCCTGTGGTGTTGGGGCTTTCCCCATGAAGTTGCTGAAGCCGTTAGAACTCACCAGGCGATTCCCTGGCAAGAATTTCTTCGTTGTCATTGGGTGGTCTCCTATGGGATCAAGTGGCAACGGCTGTGGTTCCCCTCGTCACCGCGCCCTCCGCAACCGGGGCAGCAACGTACCTCGGCCCCGCACTCGGGGCAGGTGCCGTCCTCGTTGTACTCCGCGCTGCCGCACTCCTCGCACGTACCGCGCTCGTCTTCCGCTTCCTCGCGTCTCGTCGGCAGACCGTAGTACGCGCTCGCGTTCCCGCCATAATAAGGCATCGTACCCTCTCTTTTTATCGACTGATTTAAACGTCCCCCGCAGTTGCTACGGCTTGGTCGCCTCCAACTGCTCCTCGACCCACTTCTGCTCCTCGATGTACTCTTCGATCCCCTGGCGCTCCTGCACCTCTTCCAGGCACAGCTTGAACTGCTCTGTCAGGACCGCGCACATTGCCTCGTGGTGGGTGTAACCCGTGGTTCGCTCCCCCTCGTGCGGGATCAAGTCAGGCGGGTTTTCTACGTCGGCGTAGTAAATGTCGCCCTCCATCACATCCACGAATAGGGCAGCAATCGGGATGGTGCCGCCGATGCTCTTGCGCTTGCCCACTCCATGGTACACCAGGGCGTAGCCGCCACCGATGGACAGAGCCTCAGTGAGTGGCTCTCCCTCCCAATCGTCCCCTGCCGTGTCGGTCAGGTGCTCGACCGTGACCTCCGGAGAGCGCAACGTCTCGCGAGCCAGCCGCCGCAGTGTCTCCCCGAACTCTTCCAAGGGGTACAAACGGCGTGCTTTGGACAAGGCCCGCTCACAGACGGGTCAAGTTACCTCGACGGTACACTTACAGTGGTTCTTCCTCATGGTACTTTTCTCCTGGTAGCACAGCGCGGGGCGTAAGCCGGTCAT
>Ga0080013_1002999_pt1 | contig 18653 bp, 13 predicted proteins | sample ETNvirenome_6_85_FD_69236 | JGI IMG/M metagenome (GOLD analysis project Ga0080013, IMG submission 69236) | Marine viral communities from the Pacific Ocean - ETNP_6_85 (SPADES assembly) (version 2) | ecosystem: Environmental > Aquatic > Marine > Oceanic | place: Pacific Ocean | collected 2013-06-19 | reverse complement strand
GATAAACCAATTTTCTTAATTCAAACAAATGGTGGCCCGATGGGTCCAGATAGAGCACCTATGTCTTGGGTTAGAGATGCGCCGTTGCCAACTGTTTTAAAAATGATTGAGCCTTTTGCTAAGGATTATAATCTCGTTCAAATAAGAACAGAGAATCAACCCGGCTTCCAAGATATGTCTTGGGTGGCGAGCCCTAATATTAGAGAAATTATAGCTCTTTTAAAGTGGTCAAGTAAACGGCTTCTAATAGACAGCTTTGCCCAGCATGCCTGTATGTCTTTGGGTAAAAAATCCACAGTTCTTTGGCCAATGGATAATACAAAGTCATTGGGATACGAATTTCATGATAATATAGTTTCTAATGTGAAGCTTAAAAAGACCCACTTAATTGAAAGTTACTTGGGGGACTTGGATATTTCTGGACAACCTCATATGTGCCCATTCAAAGATGATGACATTTTTGATGTGAATAAGGTTGTTAAAAGTCTAAAAAGGCAAAAAGATACTAAATTCCCGCAAAGCATGATGAATATGGCTCCGCAGCAGCAACAGCAGCAGCCACAGGCATGCCCATCTCACCCACCTCAGATGCAACCTCAGATGCAACCTCAGATGGTCCCTCAGATGCCGCAAGTGCAACCACAGGAGCAAGAAATACAAGAACCTATACCAGTTGACTAAAAAAAGTGTACAATTTAGACGAGAAAGGTGTAATATAAGAAAATGGCAATAGAATACGAATTTACCAGAGTAAACCCTCTCTGTACTTGCGAAGCGGACGGGTCAGATACTAAGACTCATAAGATTGAGGTTAGCATGAGAGCCACCGAAACCGGCGCAGGAGGCAAGGTTTTTGAAGCTTACGCGAACGGAGAGGTTTCCTTTTCGGGAGAAGGCTGTATCGATCCTGAAGCCATAGATTTGGGCACCGTGCTAAACGATTACGCCACAGCTAACGATTGGAAAGCTAACCTAGCTGCTAGTCTGGCAAGTCAACAGGAAGTTCCCCACGAATGGACCGGCCATTTAGAAGCTCCATCAGTAACTTAAATTTTTAAAATATTATGGCAATTGAATATACATTTAGCAGAGTGGAAGCGAAGTGCGTTTGTAAAGACGGAGATCCAGACGAAGGTAAGGTTTGCGAAGTCGTGGTAGGCATGACCGCAGTTGACGGAGACCATAGTGCATATATTGACACTACGGTTTCATTAACTGGTGTGGATAGAGCCGTTCCAGAAAGCTTGGATCTTTCCGAGATTTGTAATGGAGCAGCTACCGACGGAGACTGGAAGACTTCTCTTGCATCGCAAATTAGCGGACAAAAAGATCAACCGGAGAATTGGACTGGGGTTTTAACTGCTCCAGCTGTTTCTTAATAAAAAGTATCTATTTTTGAAAGTTCGCACTATTATATAGTAGTATGAGCGAAGAAGTAGAAAACACGGAAAGTCCCGAACAGATGCCCGATCAGACACAGGCTGCGGCGGCAACGCCACCTACTCCGGAACAAGCATTGAATACCTTAGCTGCCGCCGCAAGGCAGGCGCGACTCACTTATGATGAGCACGCAGCCGTCGACGGATGCGCTAGGGTAATCGCTGAATTGGTCCAAGGTGCCTCATCTGAGTAAAGATTAATTTCTTCTGGCTAACTGTTCGCGCAATTAACTGAAAGAGTAGCCTTAATTGGCTACTCTTTTTTTGTACTTTCGTGTAATTTTATTAGTATGAAGGTAGTTGATATAGCAGATGAAATTTACAGAGAGTTAGGCGAGATAACTTCTTTGTCTATTCCTGCTATAGCTTTCTGGGTTAGAACCAATATTGGCGCGCTTAACAACTTAATCAACACTGGATATTTCATTAACTCAACTACTCTGGAGCTAGAACAGGCGGTAACTGATTCAACGGGAACAGAAGTAACGATCGAAATAGGAGAAGAAGAAAGGGCAGTATTAAAAAAAATGTATATGGTCCACTATTACGATAGGCAAATTAGGTCAAATATTACTACATTAGACAGCGACACAGTAATATCTGTTTCTGACGATGGCTCAAGTGTTACTAAAGTTAATAGAAACGAAATCAATAGGGTCTACCACCAAATCAAGAAACAAGAATACGAAGAGCTTAAAGAGCAGGTTAACGCTTTTAAGCTATCGAAGGCAACCCCAATACAGATAGCCGGTAACGATACCGTTGAAGGCAGGTACTCTCTCACTATAGATAGACTTGGAGGATCGATTTTCTAATGGCTAGCCTATTATCAAGTTTAGAAATTTCAGGAATAACAGGTATATTTGAAGACATTTTCGATACCTTCAAAAGAACTATAGTCATACATAAAGAGCCCGTCAAAACTATAAGCCAAATAAATACAGAAAATTTATTCGGCTATGGAGACTCCTCTAATACTGTGAATTATACGTACGCCCCCCAGTCAGGGTCGTATTTTGCAAAAATAAGTTATGTTGAAAAATCATCAGAAGATCCTTACGTAAGAGATTTAGGGACTAGAATAGACTCAAACATAGTAAGAATAAAAGTCAAAAATGATGTAAGAAATTATATACAGAAAGGAAAAACAGAAAAAATAACATTCGACGACAAAACCTTTCAGATAGCTGGAAATGAAATAGTTAAAAATTTTTTAGGTAGTGAATTTTATATATATTATTTGAAGGAGACTGCGTAAGATGGGAAAGCTTGTATTCAAAGGCGTCGCAAAAAATATCTCAAAATTAAGGGGATTTAGAAAAAAATCTTTGGAGATGGCTAACAAAAAATTCCTAAAAGAAAAAGATAATTTATTAAGAGATTTTGATAGGCATGCAGTTACTGCGGAGTTAAAAGCTGGACCCGATTCCTTAAATGTTAGCGGAACTTTACCCGGTGGATACGGAAATTTGTTTAGTTTTATTGGGTTTAATCGAGGTGAAGACCCTACTGAAATAGTAAGAGAAGCATTGGAGAGAACGAAAATAAATAAAACGCCAAAAAAAGGATTCTCTACTAATAAGGTTTGGTATTCATTTACTGTGAAATATCCGACTTTAGATGCGCTAAAGAGGGTTACTCCGATGCCTTGGGAGACAGGACTGAGCTGGCTAGATAGAGTGGAGCATGGCATATCTGGTTTTGGCTACTACATGAATACTAGCTGGCCCACAGGAAGATCTGGGAAAGGCGCACAGATAGACCATAAAATAAGACAAGGAGGATATAGTTCTGTGTCTTATTACTCTGGGATTATCAATAGATTCAAGAAAGGAATGAAGAGAAGGAAATGAAAGCTCAACTAACAAACAATATGATGTCGAGCTTTCTTGCTTTTTTGGATAATAGAGTATTAATAAGTGGAGAAGCTTTTACTAATCATGGAAGCAATTTATACCCCTTGGGTCAGGATACTATTGAAGGATATACGATATGGGGAGCGCCGTTTAAGCAAATGGTTTGCGACGCTTCGGTTGTAGGGGCGACTCAATTTACAGGAATCAAGATAGACGGAAGCGCTTTTTTGGGAGCAAACTCTAATGGAATAAAGTTTTTCCAGCATCATCAAGGGCAAGTATATTTTGAAAAGCCGAGCTCAAGTACTCCTGCTTCAGTTCTGAACGGTTCGGCTGTTGTCAGTGGAAATTACTCTGTTAAAGATTTCAATATGTACTTAACTAGCGAACCGGAAGAGGAGCTGTTATTTCAAACGAAATTTGAACTAAGCCCTAAAACCACCCAAACAGTAACTGGATTAGCTTCTGAAGCTCAAACCTATCCGGCTATTTTTTTGAAGGATAATGGGGGTAAAAATATTCCTTTTGCTATGGGCGGAATAGATAGCACGGTTTTGGAGGTAAGGGCTATAGTGCTGGCCGATTCAGCTTTTAAATTAGACGCTGTTTGTAGTATAATGAAGGATTGTTTTAACGATAAGGTTTCGTTAATGGATTCTTCAGATTTTCCTTTTAATGCTATAGGGGCATGTATCGGAACGTATAATTACGAAACGCTAGCCGAATCTGCAGAAGACGCCTTTTTTATAGACGAAGTTAACGTTTCTAAGAGTATTCCGAATAGGGGAGATTACGAAGATATAAACAGTGATGTTTTTTCCGCTTTCGCAGACTTTAAACTTTCGTACGTCAGACCCACTTAAAATGTTCCCTTTCGCTTAAAAAATATGTAATATGCATTATACAATAGGATAATATCATGGCAAGAAAAAGAGTTATTTATCAAAGTGAATCGCTATACGTAGCGCCTACTGGAGATTGGCCCGAAGCAAACACACCTGATGCAGCTGTGTCCGGATCTCCGGGCTCTCCGGCGGTACCCGGTAGCGGGGTTCAGGTTCATCGCGTTCAGAGTATTAATTACGGTTTTGACGTACCCCGTCAAGACGTGAACGAATTCGGCAAGTTGGCTCGTATTGACCAAGTTATTCTTGAGTCTCCAACTGTTAGTTTAGACTTTACTTATTACCCGGAAACCGGCGTCAACGAAAGGGCTATTGGTCTTTGGTTAAGCCCGGCTTCAAGCGGAACAGCCGGAGACCCCGCAGAACAAATTTCCGCTCTCAAAACTATGCTTAACGGCAAGACAGATGTAAAAAGTTATTTCATTCGTACGGTTGCTGAGGGTTCTGACGAAATAGGAAAATACACAGAAGACCATGAACAAGAGAGCATTATCGCTATCGGCAATGCTTCTATTACTTCTTACACGTTTGAAGCTTCTGTTGGTGGGTTCCCTACTGCTTCGGTTAATGCTGAGGGATTGAATATTAATATTCTAGCCGACCCGGGTGATTTAGACGCCGTTGGCAACAGTGCAGCGACAATTAACCCTGAGACCGGGGATAATCTCGCAGATGATTTTGTTTTAGAAGAATCAGCAGACGGAAGAAGTGATCCCGGAGCGACAAACCAACTTGGGGCAAAGATTCCTTCTGCGCTAAGACCCGGTGACATTCAGTTTACGAATGAATTGTCGTCAACCGGTGATGACAACTTGTTAAAAGCGTGGGACGTCTCGGAACTTAAAATTCAGAGCGTTTCGGCTTCTCTCGACCTAGGTCGTGAAGATTTGATGAAGCTCGGAAGTAAGTTCGCTTTCTCGAAGGAAGTACAATATCCTGTAACTTGTTCGATGACCGTAGAAGCTAACGTTTCTGACATGAGGGACTTCGATCTTGCTAGTTTGATTGCTAACGATAGCAGTGTTTGGGATGCTGGTTTTTGGATCAAAAATCCAGATTCCGCCACAGGAAAGCAGGCAATGAAGATCTTAATTAAAGGAGCGAAATTAGATTCGGAGTCTTTATCCTCTTCTATTGGAGACAACAAGAGCGTCACCTTCAACTTTACTGTTCAGGTTGGTGGCCCCGAGGACACCGCCAACGGTCTGTTTATTCAGGGCGGAGACGAACTATAAAGTAAATTTATAGATAAAACTATTGTATATTTCAGAGCCCCAGTGAAAAACTGGGGCTTTTTTTTGCTTTAATGTTATTATATTTAGGCATAAGGATGATGGCTTTAACGTCAGATAAGATAAAAGAGTATATATTATTCCAAACCAATAGAAATATTGTACATTTCTATAAAAAATATCTTCATATAATGGAGGACATAGCAAAAGATCATGACATAATGCTCCTCAAAATACAGAAAGAAACTTCCAAAGACTTCTCAGAAAATATCAATTATTTAACCGCCGAAAAATACCACTATATAAGAAAGAAAATTTTAGACGGAGGCAATGAAATATACAGGGAACTAGAGAAGTCTTTAGATAAAGTAGATACAACACTAAAATGAGCGAAGAAAATAAAGGTCCAAAAATGAAATGGCTTCACACTTTTGAGGTAAGCAAAACCGACAAAGAAAAAGTTTCGGAAAAAAGCAAAGACTCAGAAGGAGAAGAGATTGAAATTACCAAAATTGTCGAGAAGCAAACCCCAGTTAAGTTCGGCATCAGGAAACCTAACAGAAGAATGTATGAGGACGCAGACTTGTTCTACGGGGTGAGATTATCCGAGGGAATTAAACAAGGATTAATGACGAAAACCTTGCTCGCTAAAAGATTCATTAATGACGGGGGAACAATGAGCGAAGATGAAAAAGACGATTACGCAACAGCTTACGAGGAGTTAACCGAGGCAGAAAATAAAATACAAAGAACGCAAATTAATATAGAAAAGCTATCGGAAAAAGAAAAAACCGAAAAACTTAGGAAAGAAATGAAGAGCGCTTTGGAGCTGAGGTATTCCTTACAAAACATAGAGAATGAACAGTCTTCTCTTTTTGATCAAACAGCGGAGGCTAGAGCTAAAAACAAAACTATATTGTGGTGGGTTCTTCATATCTCTTATATGGAAGAGGGAGAATCTTTTGTTCCGGTGTTTGGCGATTTAACTTACGAAGAAAGGTTGGATAAGTATGACGAGTATGAAGACAAAGACGATTTGTTTTGGAATGAGTCTATTCGCAAGTTAGCTTATTATGTTAGTTTCTGGGAGTCTGGACAAGTCGAGAGCGAAGAAGATTTCAAGTCAATAGACGAAATGTTTTCTCCGGCAAAAAACGAAGAACCAGAAGAACAGGAAGAAGAAAAGACGCCGGAACCGAAGAAAAAGGCCACTAAAAAAAGAGCCAAAAAAGCATAGAATGTTAAAGTGGACTCGAAAAAAACCCATGAATTTCGTAAGGTCTATGCTGACATAATCAATGGATACTCTATAGTAGAATCTTCGAAAGAAAAAATATACGTTCGTCATCTGAGTGAAACAGATATCGGGCTTATATCTTCCAAATATAAAATCCATTACGAAGAAGCTCGGTCAAAAGGGCTTCTGACTACAAAGCAAAAAATCAAACTCCTTAAGGACCAAGAGATATGGTCTGAACAAGAGGATAAAGAAATGAAACGGCTTTCTTCAGAGCTGGAAAGAAACATTTTAACTAAAAAAAATCTCATTATTAAATCCCAAATAGAAGAGGTATCTAATCTCATAAAAGAACAAGAGAAAGAACTAAAAATCCTAGAGGGAAACCAAAGCGAAATGGTGGATTTAACTTGCGAAAAGTATGCAGACAGAAAAAGTAATGAAGAAATAATTAATATTTGTTTATTTAAAAATAGCCAATTAAAAGAGAACATATTCACAAGAAAGGAGTATGAAGAGATGGATCAGGCGAGGTTGTATGCATATATTTATATTTATAACGAAGCCTTATCCAGCTTTACTTCTAAATTTATTAAGCAATTAGCTACTTTGCCGTTTTTTATGAATTCTTTTTTGATATGTAATGATGATCCAATGATATTTTTTGGCAAACCTATTGTCGAATTAACAAACTTTCAAATAGACTTGTTTTCCACGGGAAAATACTACAAATCGATAATGTCCAGCACAGGTAGCCCTCCGGAATCAGAATATGAAGACCCAGAAAAGTTAGTAGAATGGTATGACGGAGCCGAAGCGAAGCAGCTAGCCAAGAAATCCCTAGAAGGAAAAGAAGGGTCTACTATAGTTGGGGCAGATAGAAAACAAATACAAGAAGCTATAGATAATGACCCTCTAGCTGTAGATCTCGGTAAGGAAATAAAAAAGGCAACAGAAGAGAAAGGGAAAAAAGTATTAAATATGGCGGATGTAATGAAAATTCATGGTCATAATGCGAAATTTTAGCAGTTAAAAGTGTAATAACTATTTGCAGGTTATGGCAGCGGATACAGGAACACTCATACTGGATGTAGATGGTAATTTAAAACCATTGAAAGGCAAGCTGGCTAGGATGGCCAAAAGCTATCGGATGAAGCTGGACGATAGGGCTTTTACTCAGCCTTTGGGAAGAATAACGGGGAAATTAGGCGAGTTCGACAAATCCTTAGACGCTTCCAATGCTCGTGTTGTCGCCTTCGGGGCATCAGCAGGAGCTATATACGCAGTTCAGAAAGCCCTAACAGAAACTGTTAAAGCCGCCATTAACGTAGAAAAAACTTTAGCCGATATAAACGTCATACTTGGGGTAAGCAATAAAAGCTTAGGCCAATTCAGCGATAAACTATTTAAAGTTGCGGGAAATACAGGACAAGCTTTTCAATCGGTTGCAGAGGCGGCCACAGAGTTAGCAAGACAGGGTTTATCCGTAGAGCAAACCCTCAAAAGAACAAGCGACGCATTGATTCTCACTAGGCTTTCCGGAATGAAAGCGACAGAGAGTGTTGAGACCCTTACCGCCGCAATAAACTCCTTCAGTAAAAGCGCGCTTACTTCTACTGAAATCATTAATAAGATGGCAAATGTTGATGCTGCGTTTGCCGTTAGCACAAACGATCTGGCAGAAGCCTTGAGACGTGTTGGTAGTACAGCTTCTGATGCTAATGTTTCTTTTGACCAATTAGTTGCGGCCGTCACTTCGGCGCAACAGGTAACCGCCAGAGGTGGCGCTGTTATTGGTAATAGCTTTAAAACTATTTTTACCAGACTGCAGAGACCGAAGGTTCTTCAGCAGTTGGAGATGTTAGGTATAGCAACCAAAGATTTAGCTGGGGAGACAAAGCCTGTGATCCAAGTTCTTCAGGCCTTGGCAAAACAATATGATAAACTCGGCTCATCGCAAAAATCCCAAATCACAGAGTTAATTGGTGGCGTTTTCCAGATCAACGTTGTTAAAGCTGCCCTTTCTGACTTGGGGAAAGAATATTCAATTTATGATAGAGCGCTGCAAACATCGCTTGGATCTACAGACGAAGCCATTAAGCGTAACGAGAAGCTTAATGAAACGCTAAGCGCTTTAATTAACAAAACTTTTGCCAATTTACAAAAGAGTGCGGCGGGAGTAGGCGAAAATCTTTTTGGCCCATCTATGAGGGGTTTTCTGGACACCATAAATAAAGCCTTAGAAGGTGGAGATGGTGCCCAAGGGGAGGACTTCGGCAACAAATTAGGCAAATCTATATTTAAAGGGCTAGAAAATGTAATTAGTGGGCCGGGATTAATGTTGGCTTTTGTTGCAATAACTAAAGTCATAGGAAGGCTTGGGGCAACTACGGGTGACGCTTTCAAAACGATGGTTATGCAAACCAAAGAAAGCAAAAACAGAGAAGGATTTGAAAGGGCTGTGGAAGCGAGGCTCAAGTCCCAGTCTGGGTTGATGAAGGACATACTCAACAACGATATAAGCGTTAAAGATGCCCATAAAATTATAGCTGACGGAATAAGGACAGAAAACGAACAACTAGACCTGCAGATTAAAAAAGTAAAAGAGATATCAAGTCTTTTAAGAGATTCTGGAGCCATAAAATATTCCGACAAAACAGAGATGCTGGCCTTATCAAAAGGCAAAAAAAGAAAAGCCGGAGGATTAGTCCCTGACATGCAGGAGAGAAAGTTAGCAAGAGAAGGCGGCTATACAGCCGGGCTAACAAAGACAACAGGCATCGGCCCCGGTCAAAGCGTAATTTCTAATACCCGAGAAAGAGAAAAAAGATTTCCGGGAATGAGGCAGAAGGCAATTATGCCGCCGCCGGGAAGCGGAGCAGCAGACGAATATAAAAAAGAATTTTGGAGTATGCATGGATTTGATCCGTATGCTGGGTCTGGATTTATTCCTAATTTCGCCTCTCCTAAAAAGAAAAGAAGCGCAAGAGGAGAACGAGTTGTTAAATCGACACGAGCCGGAAGAAGATATGAGCAAATTTTAGGTGATGTATTAGGAACGGATCCCGGAAAGACTACTGCTATCGATTTCGCAAATTACACTAACCCTTGGAAAGCGGGTAAGAGCAAATTAATAAAGGACAAGACAGGCATAGATGTCGTTAAGCTGCATACAAGCATGATGGATATTGATGCCCACAAAGGCAAAGGTCATACCGCAGTTCAGAACGCTGGAAAAAATATAAGAGCCGGAAGGATTACGCACGGAAAAGGTGGTAAAAGATTTTATAATGATGTAATGGATTTACGTAAGCTGCCTTATTTAGAGATAACAGGAAAAGCAGGAGGAAAATCTTCATTCTCCACTTCAGTAGGGGCACTGAAAAAACAAGCACCAAAAAGCTGGGAACAATTGATTCTCGGAGACAAGGCTGCAGCATTTGAAGAACTGAACCCCAATAAAATAAAAGGTTCGTTTGAAAGACTCCACGTTCCCAAAAGTAAATTACTAGCCACGAGAAAAGAATTATACAAAGACAAAAAACTTAAAAAGAGAGCAACCGGCTTCGTTCCTCAATTCGCTTCCAAGTCCGACGCAGAATTAAAACCTTTAATACGATCAAGGTTGCAGTCCGGAAGCATACAAGGATTCAACAATGAAAGATGGATGGGTATAGTTAACTCTGATCCAACATTAAGGGGAATGTATGATACGATTGTGTCATCCAATAAATCTAGAAACGCAAGTAAGAGAGCTGGTGTGGCTTCAAGAGCTGCTACCGCCGCAGCCCAGCCAAGATTAAGTACGATCTTTCTGAAAAACTTAGAGCGGCCGGACATGAAGAAATCCGCAATAGCGGGTTACGGATTTTCGTCCAAAATGCCAAACGCCAAAAAGAATTTTCAAAACTCCTTTAGAGGAAGGTATCCTAAAATGGTTAAAGGCATAGGCTACGATATGTTCAAGTCTATGCCCGGCGCGAGCCCTGCTAGCACCAAAAAGATGATGAGCCAATTCAACGTCCATGCATTAGACCCTGCCGCTCAAGGACAGGTATCAGGACGGGTTTTCGAAAGTTTTATTAAAGCGATGTCTCAACAGGTGCGAAAAGGAAGAGAGACAGGAAGAGAAAAGATAGATATGTCCCGACATAGACTAAAGGGGCGTTTTAGAGGTTTATTTACAGGGGGAGCAGCCAGCAAACTCGGTCATTTCGGAAGTGAAATAAGGTACGGAGGGTTAACTTCAAGGAAAGCGATGCAGAAACAAGGCTTCGCTGGAGGCTTTGTTCCCAACTTTAGTGCTGTCGGTAGGGCGATGGAGACAGAAAAAATGATGGGAGGAGACCCTGAGTTTAGAGAATGGCCTTTCCCTCATGTTGCAGACAAAAGTAGACAAAAAGATTTTAAATCTGTTTTAAGAGATCATCCTAATTTAGCTGCCGACTCAAGAAAGTCTAAAGAGATGCAGCAAAGCATGTTTGGGGCGAAGGGACAAGTACCTAACTACATTGCAGGCGCAGGTCTAGGGCTTGCTAAAACAGCAGCGAAAGCCGCAGGCAAAGGCGGGTTTTTTAAAAAAGCGTGGGGAGCAATGACTTCCGGCGGTGGAGATTCGACAAGTAAACTTTTGGGTTTTTCTATGGCGGTTCCACAAGTTACAGGAATGATGGAGAGTTTTGCCGGAGAAGGCAACAAAGCTGCTAAAGGCATGTCTTCTCTTACTAATAGTTTATCTTCGGGAGCAATAGCCGCTAGTACTATGGGGGGGAAGATGAAAGCGGCAACCTTAACTGCCGTAGCTCTTACTGGCGTAGCAGATATCGCAGGTATCATAACCGACAACTCCCTTGAGCTAAATAAGAAAGTTCAAGAGCTGACAGAAAAACTGACAGAACAAGTAAATTCTAGCCAACAATATTTAACAACTCAGGAAAAACTTACTGAGGAATTAGCTAAACCCCAAAGAGACCAAGCGAAAATAACGAAAATAAATGAAGACCTAGTTAATACCATGTCTTCTTTAGATGAGGGGTTACAAAAAGAACTTTTAGCGGCTAGAAGTTCCACCGAAGTCAGAGCAGTCCTAGAGAAAAGCAATGCCGAGCTTGCAGAAAAAACGAAACAAGCGACACGAATAGTGGCCTTGGAAGCCTCCGCGAAAAAAACCACTATGTTCGGAGCAGGTTTTGGCGGGTCAAATTTATTTGGAGGAGCAAAAGACACGGCTACTGATTTTGCCAATCAGTTCACGGGCCAAGGATTAAATAAACTCTCTAACAAACAAAAAGAAAAACTTTTGGAGGGAATAAAAGACGGGTCAGCTGAACTAGATGGATCCAGAAAAGAAATAGTTCAATACTTTACAGAGGTAATAGAGCTTGAAGAAGACTACGCAAACCAACTTCCCCAAAACGCAAAAGTCCTTAAGTTAATAATAGAAGAAATTAAAAAAGAAGCGAAAGAAGAAAACGCAAAAATAGAAAGAACTAAAGAGCTAATGAAGATCACTAAACCCTATAGTGACGAAATAGATAGACAAACAAAAGCTCTTAAGAGGGCCGAGATAGCAATGGGTCAATTTAACGAACAACTACTTACCCTCTCTGCTAATGTATTTTCACAAAAAAGCTTTCTTGCAAAATTCACTGGAGACGTAGAGGCGGGAAGAAGAAGAGTTGGCTTGTCTGGCGCTAAAGGAAGGCTAGAGGCAATGAGGCCGTTCACCGGAGAAAGAACCATGATGCGTGGTAACTTCATGCTTAATAGAGCAGGGCAGCAAGAGGATACATTCCAAAAAGTAAGAGACTTAAATGCTCGGTCAGCGAAAGAAGTAAATGACGTTTTGAAAAAAATGGGCAAAGCGGCATTAAATGAACAATCGACTGGGGGGATGCCAGTCACCGCAGATGCAAAGCGAAAATTAGCTAATTACCAAATGGGTCTAGGCAACGTAGCCGCTAGCGGTTTGAGGGGCGAAAACTTATCAAACGCTATCGATAAGTTAAATACAAGTTTCTTCGGCAGCAGGGGTCAGATTCCGCCCGGAATGACAAATTTAAAAAGTGAATTGGTAAATTCGGATATGAAAAGTCGTCAAGAGCTTGCAAACATAGCTAAGTCAAATATAGAGCAAACTAAAATTCTAGAAGACCAATACAAAACCCAATTAAAACAAAAACGAATCCAAGAAAATTTAAAAATGGGAGGCGGAGCGCAATCTTGGCTACAAGGTGGAGGTGGAGCTAATACCCAGCTAGCTAAACGTTTAGATATTATGCGTTTTGCTAAAAAGACAGGGAACGTAGAGCTAGGAGGAAGGATGGCTCTAGGAATTAACCAGAGCATGGAACAATTAACCGGAAGGAAAAGTACTTTCGGCAGAGGTTTAGCTATAAGGGGAAGGCAAGTGGGCCTGAATAGGGATCTTAGCCTAGCTGGAAGAGCTATAGGGGGCGATGCCGGTCGTTTTGTTTTGGGGCAAAGAGGAAGAACCAGAGCCGCTGCTACCCAACAAATAGACAGTATGATGCAGCCCGAAAGAGGCTTAAAAGGAATTCGAAAAGCTACTCAAGCGAGCTCAATGCAAATGAAGTCAATGGGTCCTGTTCTAACGAACTCCTTCTCTCAAGCCCTAAACGGGGTCGGCCTTACTCAAACTTTGCAAAGGTTAAATTACACAATGAATTCCATAACTGCTTTACAGGGGCGGATAAAAGGAAGAAGACAAAATATATCTGATCTAAAGGGGCGCATTCAAAACGCTACAACAGGCTCAAAAGCAGAAGGCTACGTCCCTAATTTCGCTGGAGTAATGATGAACGATCAGGAAAAGCTGGTCAGAGGTTTCCGCGAGAAAATGGCGGTTATGGGATCAAACCAATACAGCTCAACACAGAAGAGAAAAGCTAAGCCAAAAATGGCGCATGGCTTCAATAAGTTTAGAGATGCAATATTGACACCCGGAATGATGGCGGGGGGACATGTTCCTAACTTTGCTCGCAAATATGATTTTGGTGGAGAGATGTCGCTTGAACATATATTTAGAATGCTACAAACAGAAAGGTCACAATCTGGTCTAATAGGCGGACGTGACAATATGACTTATGGCAGACGACAGCATAGAGCAGATTTAGCAAGAGCTATTAAGGCCATAAGGGGGTATAACGCAAACATTAGGGTTTCGCGGCGGGAAGCGTTAAAAGGAAAAGCATACAACCCGTTTCATGGAGCAGTAAGGGGGACGCCGACTCTTCCTAATAATCCTGTTCGAGCAGCACGAGTAACAGGGATAGCAGCTGACAAGAGTATATACAACGAGATAAATAGATTTGCCAAACAAGGTATGGATAATTGGAGAACGGCTCCAGCTAGAGGTCGAATGGAGTATATAAAAAAAGGTCTTATTAAGGCTCCAAATTCCGGTAGAGCTTTTGGTATTGGTCGCGGTATCGGGAAAGCGGGAATGGCGGGGCTTAGCATGATGGGCTTGAATTTCGGACGAGGGCCAAGCAGTTACAGTCCATACCAAATGCAACAGTACGAAATACAGAAGCAGAAATTTACAAAGCAAAAAATAAACCAAAAAACTTTCTTAAATAATATAAAAAATACCCCGAGGGGAGTTAAGCCGCCCGGATTTCTTGCGAAAAAGGCACCCAAGCTCGCCGGGCTACTTGGCTTGATAGGCGGGGGCACAGCTATGAGAACAGCCGGAAGATGGGTAGGTAGAGCTGCGGGTTTAGTCGGTGGAGTTGCTGCCGGGACAGTCGGTGTAGGGGGGGGAGCGTTGGATGTAGAGGTGGATAAGCATTATAATAGAGGGGCCACTAGAGGTATACGCACAACGGAGGCGGCCCTAAGAAAATATAAAGCAGGAAAAATAAGCAAAGAGGAGTTATTAAGAATTAACGATTTGGCCGTGAACGCAACAACTAACGCTTTTGATTCAACCTTTCAAGGGCAGTCAGTCGGCACAGAAGAACATAATTTAGGTCAATCAGTAAAAGATTCACCGTGGTATTCTGACATTGGTCAATACCTCTCAAGTATTGGGGGATTTTTTCCGGGAATTTCTAAAAAACTGGGCTACTCCGGAGGCTACGTTCCTAATTTTGCTAGAGGATCAAGCTTGTCTGGTCTTTTTAGTAATTTCTCCAAAGGCGCTCATCAACAAAAGATGAGACAAATGATGGATATACAAAGATGGGGCGCTCCCGGTCTAGGTCATATATATAAACCTCAATTCATAAACGCAGCAATGAATACTCCCGGATTTAAGGGAGATATTTTAAGGGGTATGGGCGGAGGAGAGCATTTTAGAAGTTACCCCAAGATGGGTTCGTTTTACGCCAATGGATATGTTCCTAATTTCTCTGGAGGAGTAGCTGCTAGCCAAGCAAGGGAAAGAAGGCAATCTGGACGTGGTGACGTTTACACAAAGATGATTAACGGATTTGGTCCGGCTACTTTTAATGGATCAGAAAGAGGAATGGAAGAGTCTATAGTAAGAAATCATCCTAATCCTCGTAGCGCGGGAATGGCTGCAGAAGGACATATTCCAAACTTCGCCGGACTAGAGAAGAACATCAAATCAATGACTGATAATTTAGGGCTACTTAACGAGACTATGTCTATGTCCGGTTCGAGTGAAGGGTCTGCGTCTGGCGCAAGCGGAAACCTAAGCGTGAGCATGGCTCCAATGAATGTATCTATTAACGGAGGCGGTGGAGATGGCATGGCTCAAGGTCTTATGACACAACTTGATGAATTTAGAAGAATGGTAGGAGAAACTTTCGCGAGCATGGGGGTTTCACCGATGACTGGTCCACCTGTTTGAGACGTAACTAAATCATGGCAAACAAAATTGACTTTTCAGATGCTACGTTATTAGGATATAATCAAGATAATTATTTCCTAGGCGACGGCATTGCTCGCTATGGCTCCACAAGAAGGTTGAGTATACAGGTCATGACCCACAATGTGAGTGGGGTCGGATTTAATAATGATGGTGTCTCGCAGTCTTGGAGTGGTTTTTCGGGGGCAATGGCTAGCGGAGATAATTTCGGAGAAGTAATAGTTAATGGTTACGAATTGGGTTCTGGGATAGTTGAGTCTATTGCAATCGAGACAGACAATCCTGTTCGTGTCGGTTACCATAGAGTAAATATAGAATGTCCGTATAAAAATGCGGACGATATGCACAATTTAAGCAACATTGGTCCATATATTGGTTTGCGAAGTGCCGTAGGAAACAATGTCGACAGGGAACTAATAAGAGATTTTTCAGAAAACTTTTCTTTCGAAGAAGATGAAGACGGAGACTATACTCATCAACACTCCGTAAGCGTAAGGTTTGAAGAAGGCAAAGGTGGAGCAGCAGGCGAAATAGCAAAAGCCAAAGCATTAGCGACTACATTATTTGATTCGGACAACGCCCCAGCTTTTGGTTATCTTCCCGGCATAGCGGGCTTCTATAACACTAAGGCTAGCGACAGACATTACTATACAGAAAGTTATGATCTTTTTACCAAGTCGTGTTCTTTTACTAAAAGATTAAAGATACACGGAGAAGACGAGGACGACTATACAAAAAAAATAACACACAGCGTAACCTTAAATACAAACGGAATTGTTTCCGTAACAGAAAATTGCGAAATAACAGGAAAAGATACTTACGCGCAAGCCACGGCAGGAATGACAACTGAAATAGCAGCGGCATCTGCTAGATGCGTTGCCGTTTTTAATTCTTACAAAGATAATTATCTAGGACGTTATTACAGCGGATCTCAAAATCCAGCTGCACACGCAGACCAAGACGCAAGAGCCCTAAATACCAAAGCTATATCATTACAAAAACAATTCTTCAAAAAGAAAAAGAAAGTATCATACAGTATAACATACAATAATGATCCTAATATATTAAGTCATTTTATTCATAATTATTCTATGAGTTATTCCGAGCAGAAGAATGGAGCAATAACAATAACAGAAAATGGAAGAATCTTGCCTTACGATACAGGATCGAAAGATGCAGACTTTAATAAAACAGAGATAAGAGATCGTTATAAAGATACCAAATCAAGCTTTCAGGCAAGAGCGGAAACATACTACGAAAATCTGACCGATGAAGACGCAAACGCTCCCAACAAAGCGCTTTTAAAAAGTATATCTTCTACCATTTCTTTTCCTAGAGAGGGAAGAGAAATTAGTTACACAAAACAACATTCTGACGATTTATCTTTCAGGGGAGGATACACTTCCGCTGGTTTTAATGCGATAACAGGGTATCCGGACAGTACTGTTACAGAGTCGTACTCAGCTTCCGATAAAAAGATTAATAAACTATTAGTAAATATTTCTGACAAGGCTCCGGCCTTAATAAGAAGCACATATATGATACCCAACAAAGAAGATAAGTATCAATTAATCCACGAACCCTTAGAAGGAAAAGGCAAACAAACAAACATGGGAAAAAGGACTGTGTCTATTAAAGCTTTAGTGGCCAGAGAAGAAGGAAAAAACGTTTTCATAGATTTCCCTACTCTAACAACGCAATTAGACTATTTAAAAAATTTAGCCATAATCAAGGCGGCGGAAGTGGCCATCGACTTTAGGCTTACTAAGTTTGACTGGTTCATTGAATCGTGCACTTACTCTTTTAATAATAATAGAGATTTGGATTTTAATTTAAATGCAGTTTATTTAACTAAGTCTACTAAAGACTACGATAACGTAGCGCCAACCATAATTGATACGCCATGAGAAGCAGTTCACCAGCAGGTATTCCCGTAAGCACCGTAGTGAAATATGGTGACTTTGACTTTTCCGCTTCTCCTGCCAATCTGCCTGTCCCGTTTGTCACGATGGAGCAGGAAATGCTAAATGATCATAACGGAAGATGGGGCAGGAAAGACGTCATTACTATCAATGGAACTATAACGGGAGAACAATTCTCTGGCTTGCAAAGTGGATCTGACTTGCAAAGTGGTCTTTCAATTGTAAGCGGACAGAAACATATAATATCTGGATTCTCTAAGGACTTCCAAACTCTTACTATCACGGATACTGGTATTTGGGCTGAGCATCCAGCAGGTGGAGCGGCCGGAGGCGCAACGGATAGTCAGCCGGTTTATTTAGGAAAAAACTGCATAATCAGAAGCATCTCTTTTGATGAGGGTAGATATTATGGAATGTTGAATTACTCTATTAATTTAGAGGCTTATGAAGACGCTTATGCTCCTACTGAAGGCGTATTGGATCCTGTGAACCAGTACTCTTTCGCGGAGAACGAAGAAGAAGAGACGATAACAATTTCTCATACTATATCGGCAAGAGGCATTTATCAGCAAGGAAACGGTGACCCATTAACAGCAGCAAAAGATTTTGTCCATGATTTTACTGGATACAATGGAATCGATCCCGGATTTATAACAACAGGAACAGATTTCTGTCCTGTTCTAAAAACTCAATCCGAAACGATAGATAGGGCAAGCGCAACTTATTCAATTACAGAAACATACGAAGCAGAAGCAACCGGATGCGCGACTTGCATAGCTAAATACAGTTCAACGATAGACTCTGGCATAGCTGATGATTTTGTTAAGGGTTCAATAAACGGAACGGTAGATTGCGGAAAAACTGGAACACTTGGCGATGCCAGATCCTATTTTGAGACATTGGATATACATGACATTATCTCAGCAGACACTAGTTATTCTGATTTTTTTGAAATTCCATTAACGTTTAATGCTCAAGAGATAATCGGTGGAAGAGGAAACGAAAGAATAACATTCAGTGCAACCTACGACAATAACAACACACTCAAGGCGGGAACGCAAGATTTTGTTTATACCAGTAATTTAGCTTACTACGCATATAATGTTGATGTAAATTACGATGAAATATCAGAGGTAGCTTCGGCATCTATAAAAGGATCAATTAACTCAAGGGGCAACTTACAACAAAAGATAAAAAACGTTAAT
>Ga0080013_1002998_pt1 | contig 18655 bp, 20 predicted proteins | sample ETNvirenome_6_85_FD_69236 | JGI IMG/M metagenome (GOLD analysis project Ga0080013, IMG submission 69236) | Marine viral communities from the Pacific Ocean - ETNP_6_85 (SPADES assembly) (version 2) | ecosystem: Environmental > Aquatic > Marine > Oceanic | place: Pacific Ocean | collected 2013-06-19 | reverse complement strand
TCTGGAAGAACTAAAGGAGGTAATGAAAAACTTTTTTGAAGAGGACGCCAACCGTGACAACACAGGGAAGCTGAGACTATCAGCGGTTGGAAGAGAGGACCGAAAGCTCTGGTACGATTACCAAGGGTATGAGAAGGAACCCCTCAGTGTAGATGCAAAGATCAAGTTCTGCTTTGGGCATCTGCTAGAAGCTTTCGTTCTTCTTCTTGTCAGAGAAGCAGGTCACAAGGTGGAAGATTGTCAGAAAGAAGTGACAGTGGAAGGAGTCAAAGGTCACATAGACTGTATCATAGACGGTGAGCTAGTGGATGTTAAGTCTGCCTCACCTTATGGTTTTAAAAAGTTTCAAGACAAGAGTATTCTGGCAGGTGATGATCCTTTTGGTTATCTATACCAGCTAAGTTCCTACGGTGCGGCCTTAAACAAACACCTGGGATACTTTCTTTCCATAGATAAAAGTGGAGGAGGACTTAACCTACTAGAAGTTCCCCTAGACAGGGTAGACCCGTCTGAAAGAATAGCTTATCTCAAAGATGTAATGCCAGAGACTCTCCCTCCTTCACGTTGCTACCCAGAAGTTACAGAAGCATCAGGTAACAGAAAGCTAGGGTTCAGTTGCAAGTACTGTGACTTCAAGGCAGAGTGCTGGAAGGATTCTAACAACGGACAAGGACTCAGGAAGTACAACTATTCCAGAGGACCTGAATACTTTACCCATGTACAGAGAGAACCTAAAGTAGAGGAGGATTTCTTTTGAACTCTAATGCAAGACCTGATCAATCTATAATATTATCTTACCAAGAGTGTAAATTTTGTAATTCATCCGATGGTTTTGTGTACTATGATAGCCATGGTTACTGTTATCATTGTAGTGAAGTATGGTTTGGAACAGACTATGATAAGTATCGGGAGGATATGAACAAGATGCATTGGATATTTAAAGATAACAAGACCAGGGTTCCTAATCCTGATAAATACTTTGGTTTTGTTTACCTGATCACCAACAAAAAGAACCACAGAAAGTACATAGGATGTAAACAATACTGGCAGATGAGACACAGAAAGAAATACAAACCTTCCAACTGGAAAGTATACACCTCTTCTTCCAAGGAACTGTGTGCTGATATAGAGAAGATTGGAAAGAGAAACTTTAAGTTTGAAATCATACAAGAATACGAGACCAAGCGTGGCTTACACTACTATGAACAATTCTATCAGATGAAGAACCATGTGCTCACCGCTGTGCTGGAGGGAACAGATCAGAAAGAATACTATAACAAGAACGTAGGAGGGATCAGATTTTATTGTCCTCTGGAAACATTTGAAGACCCTAAATACAAAAAGCTAAAGAGTGAACAATCAAAAGCTCAGTGGGCTGATACTGACTACAAGAAGTCTCGTTGTAAAGGTCCTTACAAAATTACTTTTGACACTGGAAAAGAAATTGTGGTTGATAGTTTAATAGGGTGGGGAAAAGATAATAATTATTACGGTAACAATTTAATACAACTTGTAAATAAAAAACCCATGAAAATTATTAAAGGTAAAAAATATTATAGAAAAAGAGTGAAGGATATAGTAAAGGTAGAAAGAGTAGGAGAACAAACTAGTGACATGGGGCAATAGTTATGAAGGTTCCTCCTTTGCTATTGAGTCTGTTCTTGATGAAGGCATACATGAGCCTCACTCACCTGAGAGAGTTCTTTTTCTCTGTGTTATACTCCAACAACTATTGGATGCCACCAAGCCACCGCACCCTTCTGATACTACCTATACCTCTGTTAATAGGGATAGGGCAAAGTCTTGGCTCACCTCAGATGTAGGAGTAACAGCAGAGGACAAAGAAACAATATGTTTTCTTGCAGGAATTGAACCAGAAGCCTTGACAAGTTATGCAAGAAAGGTTATAGATACTAAGGAAGTTCCCTTTATACGTAAGAGAATCAACGCAATACTACATGAACCACAGATCAAAGAGGAAGTAAGTAAAGATGAAAGCAACAGACGAACAAATTGGTGGTACTCACTATAAAGAATGTAAGATACAGCCTGTGGAATATATTCATGCAAATGACCTTGGATTCTTAGAGGGTAATATAGTAAAATACATTACCCGTCACCGTACCAAGGGGGAAGGTGCTCTAGATATACATAAGGTTAAACACTATGCTGATCTTATTCTTCAACTTCACTACGGTGAGGATGAAGATATTCTTTTGACTCAAGAGGTACATTCACAATGGACACCCGACTCTATCTAAGTGACCAATATATTATTTTTGAGGGCAAACCTGTTGCCAAGGTATGGGAAGGTGCGTGTGAAGTGACTGTCAAGAAGTTTGAATATTTCTTACAAGATTTAGAGGAGATTATGGATGAACAGTGCCCATCATGCGGTGAGTAATGAAATAACACTACCAACCAATTATCAATCTTTTATTCATATGTCTAGGTATTCCAGGTGGTTAGAGGATAAGAACAGGAGAGAGACATGGGAAGAAACCATTGACAGATATCTTTCTTTTATAACAGATCACCTTAAAGAGAACTATTCTTATTCTCTTTTTGGCACAGAGCTAGCCAGTCTCCGCAATGGTATGCTAAACTTAGAAGTACTAGGTTCAATGAGAGCACTGATGACAGCTGGTCCTGCTCTGGACAGGGAGAACGTGGCAGGATATAACTGTTCTTACCTACCTGTAGATTCTCCTAGGTCCTTTGACGAATGCCTGTACATTCTGATGAACGGAACAGGTGTAGGTTTCTCTGTGGAGAGACAGTACATCTCTAAACTCCCTACCATTCCTGACCAGGAGTTTGAAAGCACTGACGATGTTGTCTCTGTTGCTGACTCCAAAGAGGGGTGGGCCAGAGCACTACGTGATCTTGTTTCTCTCCTATATACCAACCGTGTACCCAAGATAGACGTGAGCAAGATACGCCCTGCTGGTGCAAGGCTTAAAACTTTTGGAGGGAGAGCATCTGGTCCTGCTCCTCTGGAAGAACTGTTTGACTTCACCATTCAGACTTTTAAGAAAGCCAAGGGAAGAAAGCTTACCTCTGTAGAATGCCATGATATCATGTGTAAGGTGGGTCAAGTTGTAGTGGTGGGAGGGGTACGTAGGTCAGCTTTGATCTCACTCTCCAACCTCACTGATGAGCGTATGCGTATGGCTAAGTCAGGAGAGTGGTGGGTAGACAACCAGCAGAGAGCACTCTCTAATAACTCTGTATGCTACACAGAAAAACCTGACATGGGTATCTTTATGAAAGAGTGGCTCTCCCTTTACGAGAGCAAGAGCGGTGAGAGAGGTATCTTCAACCGTGCCTCTGCTCAAGAGAAGGCAGCTTCCAATGGTAGGAGGGACGGGTCTATAGAATTTGGAACCAATCCCTGCTGTGAGATCATCCTCAGACCCTATCAATTCTGTAACTTATCAGAGGTCATATGCAGAGCAGAGGATACAATTGACACACTGAAGGAGAAGATTAAACTTGCCACTATCCTGGGAACTTTCCAGTCTACCTTGACTAATTTTAATTACCTTCGCAAGCGTTGGAAAGATACCACAGAGGAAGAGCGTCTTCTTGGTGTATCTCTTACAGGTATCATGGACTGTCCTACTGTGTACAATGCTTCTCCCGAGGCTCTACAACAACTGAGAGATGTAGCTATCAAGACTAACAAAAAACTGTCAGAAAAACTAGGCATCAACCAGAGCACCGCTGTCACCTGTGTTAAACCCTCTGGCACTGTGTCTCAGCTTGTAGATGCCGCTTCTGGTATTCATGCAAGACACAATCCTTACTATGTCAGAACAGTCAGAGGAGATAACAAAGACCCCCTGACCCAGTTTCTCAAGGACAAAGGTATACCAGCAGAGCCTGACTTCACTGCACCTGACGGTGTAACTGTTTTTTCTTTTCCTATGCAAAGTCCAGAAGGGGCGATCTGTAGGTATGACATGAGTGCCATTGAACAACTGGAACTATGGCTCAAGATTGCAGATAACTACTGTGAACATAAACCATCTGTCACTATCTCTGTCAAGGAACACGAATGGTTAAAGGTAGGCTCTTGGTGTTGGGATCACTTTAATTCTCTCTCTGGTATATCCTTCCTCCCGTTCTCTGATCATTCTTATAAGCAAGCCCCTTACCAGGACATAGAGAAAGAAGAATATAATAGCTTGACAAAAGAGATGCCACCTGTTATAGATTGGTATCAGTTACAAGAGTATGAGAAAGGCGACACCACCACTGGTTCACAAGAACTTGCCTGTTCAGGGGGAATTTGTGAAGTGGTAGACATAGGAGCGTAGAATGAGTAAAGAAAGTTAAGTTTAAAACAAGAGAATGTAAGAAAAAGAATTAATAAAAAAGTTCTAGGTAGATTAGTAAAGCAGTTATAGTTGAGATGGAAGAAGACATAAAGGAGAATAACAGATGTTAACAGGTGTACTTTTACTAATGCTAAGTTCTTTTGTAGGACTTGATGATAATTTTTTTGAAAGTGACAGCCTTTCAGACCCGAGGTATCAGTGGGACTACGTTGGAAGAACTGAGGTAAGCAAGGAAAATGGACCTGCTCTCTATGTAAAAGGAGAAGGTGCTAAAAAATATATTTACTTTAGACTTGTTAAAAAAGAAAGTGACATGGGAGAATCAGAGGACTAACAAATTATGTACAAAATAATTATAATTATGTTTCTTATTAATCCTACTGCTGATAATGTTTTAAATATTGAGAAGAAGGATGGGAAGGTGCTAGAGTTTAGAACCTTAGAACAATGTTATGAACATATTTATGATAATCTAGGTGCTCTAAGAGCCTTTGCATTCTCACAGTTTGGACCTAACACTCCTATTAAAGTTATAGACTGTATAAGAAAAAGGACACAAGTTTAATGTACCAGTACAACTGTAAAATAGTAAGAGTAGTAGACGGGGATACCTTAGATGTAGACATTGACCTGGGTTTTGATATATTTCTACAGAAAAAAAGAATAAGACTACAAGGTTTGGATACTCCTGAGAAAAGAAGTAAGGACTCCTTGGAAAAAGTCTTTGGTAATCTTGCCTCTGAAAAGGTAAAGGAATACTTACGTAGAGATATTTCTTATAAGCTTACCACCTACAAAGATAAGGTGGGTAAGTTTGGAAGAATACTCGGAGACATAGAAATCTATGATGAGAACCTGGATATTTATGCAGGGTTGGTGGAGACCCTTATAAAATATAGGTACGGAGTTTCTTACAAAGGACAAGATAAACTAGATATTAAGCATGCTCATCTGAAGAACTATCAGTTTCTACTCACCTGTTCTAACAATCATCCTGAGTTTGTAGAGCTACGAGAAAGAGTACAGTATGAACTTGACCTAGATCAAACAGGAATGGTTAAACTAGTAGAGAGTTTAGGAGTATAAAAAAATGATATACACAGTTAGCATACCAGGAAGTATAGCAGAGAAGTTAACCGTTACAGTTCTTCAACAGGTAAAAAAAGATACTGCAAGTTTAGGTATAAAAGAAGCGTGTGATATTATTATCACTCACTTGGTTCCTTTCCAAGAGCCTGATGAGTACGCCGACTCTGGGTTTACAGATGACTTTGGAATAAATTTAGAATAGAGATACAGTGATGTCCACTGAACTAGAAGAAGAATTAGCCACTCTCTTAGAAAAGATAAAGGTTGTCATAGAGAAAAGAAAAGAAAGAGTGACAGAGCTAAACAAAGAGATAGGAGATATAGAAAAATCTAACGAAGAATTAGAAGATACTATTACGCTGATGCTCAAGGATTTTTAATGACTAAGAATAAAATTATAGGATATCATAAAATACCAGGATACTTAGGTAGCAAACCAACTGAAGTAAGAAGCTTTAGAGTTTATGTCAAGTATATTCTAAAAAGAATAAGGAGGTATTTTAAATGGAAGTAACAAGAGATATTATAAGTTTAGACACAGTATGTAAAAAAGTTATCCAACTGGTGAACTAGGAGTAGTGTGTGGTGTTTGATAAAAAAGAATACATGAAAGAATATCATTCAAGACCTGAAGTTAGAGAACAACAGAAAGAATATTATGCAAGACCTGAAGTTAAAGAACGTAAAAAAGAATACAGTAAAGAATACAACAAAGAATACAACTCAAGACCTGAAGTTAAAGAACGTAAAAAAGAATACAGTAAAGAATATCATTCAAGACCTGAAGTTAGAGAACAACAGAAAGAATACAGGAAAGAATACTTCTCAAGACCTGAAGTTATAGAATACAGGAAAGAATACAGTAAAGAATATTATGCAAGACCTGAAGTTATAGAACAACGGAAAGAATACAAGAAAGAATACAACTCAAGACCTGAAGTTAAAGAATACATGAAAGAATACAACAAAGAATACATGAAAGAATATGCCACCACAATATCCTACAAACTGAGTGCAGCAAAGGGAAGGGCCAAAAAAAAGAATCTTGAATTTAATTTAACGGTAGAATACTTAGAAAGTATATATCCAGAAAATAATACGTGTCCTCTATTAAATATACCGTTGGATTGGTACAGTGATACAAAGCATCCCACTACTCCATCAATGGACAGAATTGATAGCAGTAAAGGATATATAAAAGGAAATGTACAATGGGTAAGTTATAGAGCTAATACTCTTAAAGGTGATGGAACTCCAGATGAACTTCTTATGCTTGCTCAAAACTATAAAAAGATATCCGACAAACTCTGACAACATGGGAATAAACAGTATGGAAGTGACACTGATAGATCACATGGGTTCTGACCTAACAGTGGTCAATGCTGCCAGAGTTTCCTTCTCCAAGGAATCAGATTGGGAAAGCATACCTGAAGCTGGTACTGTTCCTAACCTTCTAAAGAAGTCAGATGAAAAGTTAATAGCTTATCTTGCCAAGCACAACCACTGGACCCCTTTTGGTCACTGCTCTGTCTCCTTCAGGATCAAAGCTCCTATCTTTGTAGCCAGACAACTGGGGAAACATCAGGTGGGTCTGGTCTGGAACGAGATCAGTAGAAGATACGTTGACCAGGAACCTGAATTCTACTACCCAGATTACTGGAGAGGAAAGCCTTTGAATAAAAAGCAGGGGAGTTCTGAAGAAGAAGTGGATATAAATCCAAGCACAGGGAGTGGACCTGCCATGGTAGATGACTACCACCACGCAATTCAAAGAAGTAAGTGGACTTATAAACAACTTCTCTACAGAGGGGTGGCTCCTGAGATGGCACGTATGGTACTACCCCAAAGTATGTTTACTGAGTGGTATTGGACAGGGAGCCTAATGGCTTTTGCCAGAGTATGCTCTCTTAGAATTAAAGAGGACGTACAAGAGGAGACAAGGGACATTGCATCCTTAATAGACGTGGAGTGTGAGAAACTTTTCCCTGTGTCTTGGGTACAACTAGGTTATTTTTCTAATGAAAATACTAATTGATTTTGAGGATGAAGCAATATGGGAAGCTGCTGATGATAATCAGATAACACTAAATCTTTTAGAGAAAAGGCTTACTAAATTTTGTAATAGTACTACGGTAAAGAGAATACTACTGGAAGGTGTTATACTTGATCCTCTCCTCTCTAAGAAGGAGCTAAATTAAATTTATGCCTGAAGCCTATGATCCTGAAGCTCCACCGCCTGAATCTGTTGTATCCTATACAAGAGATGTATCTTACTACACCCTCTGTGGAATGAAAGACATGATAAAATGTACTCATAAATTATATAATCTGAAAGTAGATATGTTTGATCAGCTTTATCTGTTGAAGATCATAGACTATGGTGAGTTACAGAGAAGCTACAAAAAGTTTAATCAATTTGGAAACAACTGAGGAGGAGTTATAAACTCCAAGGATGGTGTACCACTTACGCTTAAATTATTCCAAGCACTATCATATATATTTGCTATGATATACATTACTTCTAAACACAGAAGAAAAAGTAAAAGAAAATATATAACCTCTCTCTTCTTCCCTTCCCTCTTACCTACAAATTTCAGACCATGTTTCATTGTGCAAAAGTATACTCCTTGCAGTGGAGGGAGTTAGTTTGTCTTCACTTCCTATAAAGATAGGCTTCACCCAACTGCAATTACTTTTGCTTGGTCCAAGCATCTCGCAACCGCTTACTAACGTCAGCATCAGAAGCCCTATCAATATCTCTTTCCAGTTCATTACTCTTCTCCACTATCTCTGCTTCTTGTTCTAGTATAGCAGCTTGAGCAGAACTCTTCCCTGCCTTCCATGCAAAGAGCATAGGAACTAGTTTACCTATGAATCCTATTATGTTCCCTATCAAAGACATCATAGCTTTATACTTATGCTTTCTTGGTAGTACCTTCCACCTTCTCTACTTCTATCTTTTCTTTCTCTGTAGTACCAGTTTCCTTGGTCTTTCCAAAGGTAAGAGCGGCCCACTCAACTACTTTGTAAATCTTCCCCATCATGGTGGAAGGGTCAGGAGTCTTTGTTCCTGCTATTATTAAACTAGCCACAATAACAATGGACATCACTGCATCAATAATTGCAGTCTGATTAGCCAAAATAAGTTCAATCATCTTCTGTTACCTCCTCTGTAAAACTCTCCGCTCCTGATAAAATTTGATATTTGATAAGCTCTAGTATAAAGACCAAAGAAGAAGACCTTACGTTACCTGCCATGATATCTTCAACAAGCTCACCGTTTTTAAACAAGAGTGTAAGAGTACCGTCTATTTCTTCGTTGTCTACTCTTTTCTGAACAAGCTTAACACATTTACTTATATGTTGCAATGCTTGTTCTTTTCCTGCCTTGTTCAGAGTACCATCAACATTTAGTAGAGTAGAGTTAGTAAACTTAATTACATCCCCCATATATGGTATCCCCCTAGTTCCACTGGCCTGTCTATTTCCCAGAGCTTTGCCCCCATTCCCTTACCTTTGAACTGAAGAGTGAGGTCCATTTCATTGGCAGTTTTAAACAGTTTTTCCAGGTCCTGTCCTCCTGCCAAGAGTTCTCCCGTGGTCCAGAAGCTCTCATCTCCCACAGATACGTTGAGGTACTTAGGCTTTCCTTCTTCATCCTTGGCCTTTGATTGTTCTTCGTCAGGTTCCTTTCCTAGACTCATGTCAAACCCGTATAGATGAAACTCTCTAAAGCCCAGTGTATGACCTATGCCAATGGTTCTGAGACCAGCGTTGGTCCCTCCTGTTATCATCAGAGCCTCGTGTTTAGTATCTTTGATACCTCCCTTCACTGCCTCTGAAAAAGCGTGCCACCCTATGATCTTTGCATCCTTCTGCTGAAGAAGGCTCACAACAGAAGGATCAGTCATTGAAGCCACTAGAAAGTTAGTAGTAGGACTGATGTTGTCAAACAGAGTGCTCCTGACTACACCGTGTGTAGAGACACCTTCCACTGGTCTGGGGTCTAGCAGAGTGCAGCCCCAAGGAATAATATTATTCTCCATTAGCACAGGGAGAGAGTGCTTAACACAGACAATCTTTACAACCCTGTTAGCTTCTTCTAACATTTCCTTATCTTCTTTAATTCTATCTGTATTCAGGGAAGGTCCAGCAGATACTATAAAGATAATTTCATTATTGATTCTACACCTGGAATTGATCCAAGTAGTAATCTTTGTCAGGTTAGTTTTGATATTATTCTGAATATCATCAGAGGGCATACAGTCTTTAGGGTGTACAATGATAGGAACTCTGGCCTTATATTTTGGCAGAGAGGTATCCATCACTGCTCCCAGGTGTGTGATACCTCCTCCTATTACTCTATCATTGGATGGAATAACATAAACATAGGCATCTTTCCTATTCTTTATCTTACTTGTCCATAGTTTATTGACACCTCTGTGCTCTTCTGCTGGCATCTTGTCATTGGCATCTGGACTGAAGTAATCATCTAGCACTACAATCTTATTATGTTTCAATTGCGTATAGTCGTGTGTAACTGTTTTATAAGAGTGACCCCCATCTATAAACACAAAGTCAGCAGAGGGTTTATCCTTCAGTGTTTTGTTGGTGTCACCTTCTATAAGATTAAATTCAAAAGTTTTACCTTCCTCTGCTTTCTTCAGGGCGTACTCAGTTAGTCTTTTAGACACAGCTTCCACTGTGTTACTAGCTTTGGTATTAAATTCTTTCTTATTCATCTGCGGAGAGGTAGTACCAAACAGATCATACCCTGTATAGGTTACTTTATCTGTATGAATAAAAGCACTCTCTGCCATTTGAATAGCTCTTCCACCATTGTAAGTACCTGTTTCTATGAAGCTTTCTGCTTTATAAAATTGTATCATCTCTGAGAGTTGCTTGTACCTCTTGGCAACATTGATGTCAACATCTCCTGAGATACCATTCTTCAGAGGACCTTTGAAGTGTTGCATCTTTTCTGAAAGAGGAGACATAAGAAATGCCTGTAAATCAGGTACATCTGGGGTAAGATCAAGGGCTTTCAGTCCATGGTACTGGTGAAGCTTCAGGAGTCTGTTAAAGATAAACCCATCGTGCCACTCTCTGTAAGCTGTCACCTCTCTGTTGTCATAGGTTGCCCTGAAGTCAGCCAAGAAATCTCTGGCAGGGCGATTCTTTATATTGAAAGCCACAAAAGAAGTTTCACTATAGTCAACAACGGTTCTGCCCAGGTGTATGATATCATAAGAATTATCACAGATACTGTCTAGAAAGTTTGTATCTACATCATCGTGTGTCATGGTATCTGCATCTAGCCAGATGAGCCAGTCTTTGTTCTGAATCATATGAGGATCAAGAGCAGTCTCTGTCAGTGCATATATTTTATGACACCACTTGATAGCATCTAATCTCCAGTTGTACTGTATCTTCCCACCCTCAGTACCATTATGCAGCTTCATATCTTCTCTGTACTTTACCATGTCATCTATGTTATTCAAGTTAGAGTAGGAGATTACACTGTTGGGAATTTTTAGTTCTGGTATTCTTAGATAAAAATTTTCTTCTCCAAAGTCATGGAACCAAGCGTGTAGTTTAATATCATCTGACCAATGCTTGGCGTAACTGGTGAGCATATTCCTACCGTATACTTCTAGACCATCAGGATTAAAAGAAGTTACAATATCATATTTATTTTTTATTTCTATACCTGCATCACTCATAATCTAAAAAATCTCCACTATTTTTCTGAAGCTACTTTGCGTAAATTCAAAGTGGTCAAGCTCCTCTTCCCACTCTTGAGCAAACTTTGTATCTTGATAGTTATCCAACCAAGGACCCCCGAGACTATAATGAACTGCATTAATATTGTTAATGTTAGAGCTAACATCGGGAATAAAATTCCAACTATGAGGAATGCTCCAAATTTGTTCATCACTATCCAGCCAGCAAAAGTTATGTAAATTAGCACCTGTTTCATTGTTTACCATCACCTCATCTAGTCTATCATTAGCTGGGTGGTCCACGTTATAGAGTACAAAAGAAGACCACAGCTTTTTGTTGTAGTCTTGTTGTAACATCCCATCCATCTTAAAGGTTTCTTCAGGGTGATAATTGTGTTTAACACACATAACTGCATACTTATCATCACAGTAATCAAACACCTGACAAACGTCAGAGAGAAAAAGAAAATCACAGTCACAAAAAAGTACCCAGCCAGTTATATCATTTCTTCTGGCAAGTTCAGGTACTATAAATCTGGAATGAGAAAATTCTGTGGAGAAAGGTCTGTTATCTGTACCGTCCCAGTACTGACCCTCTTCATCAATTGTCCAAGTACGGTAGAACAGCTTGGCCTGTCTAAGAGTTTTATGATAAATAGGTGTAACTTCCACAGGAAGGGAAGACCTTCTTGTAAGAGAGTGAGCACAGACTTTAAAGGGTATGTGTTCTCTACTGTCATACCCTACAAAGACGTGCTTTGCTTTGTTTCTAAGTTCATCCTGCATACTCCTACACTAACAGGGTGAGAAGCACTAGCAAACAAAAAAAATTATTTGTTATCTTCATTCCTAAATAGATCAAAGCTTCTTCTTAAAGAAAGAGCTTCTCTCCCGCCTCTGTATCTACCAGCAGGAGATTCTTGATTAACGTATCTGGTAGCAGCTGTTCTTATTATATTATGATTAGGATCAATCTTATGCCATATGTTTTTCTGTTCTCTGTCGTGGTCTCTGACTTCTTTATACAGTTTATTTATTTCCGCTTGTAGTTCTAGCTTTTCTTCTGAAGAATCTGCATTCTTTTTACGCACCATTAACCTAACAATTTTGTCAAGGTACTTGTCTTTGATTTCATTACTCTTGGTGCTAAGAGCTTTCTCTATGTACAGTCTGTTTCTTGGACCGTATATAGCTTCAGTAGAAAATCCTAGTGTCATCAGAAGAAGATCATATGGACCTAGCCCATCTGCCAAGAGTCTTCCTTTCCCTGTGTACACGCCCTCTTCTCCTGCTTCCACTGCATTGATAATGTTCTGGGCCATAGCCAAAGGCATAAGTCTTAGCAAACTTTTTCCGTAGTCACCTCTGGTAAAAGCATCAAAAGATTTGTTTAGAGCTTGACCAAAGAAAGCACCAGCTGGTCCAGTCAGGAGAGAGACAGTAGAGGCTTCTCCCGTGGCTCCTTGGATCACAGAACGGAAAGGGGAAAGTGAGACTCTCTGGGCAATATCTACCCCTCCCCATGCTTTGATAGGTCCTCTGGCAATTGCCTCTGCAAATGACATTGCCTCTGGACCAAAGGTGCTGGTCATTATATCATAGAAGGCAAGTTCCATATCTGCCTGTTGAAGATTTAGAGCTTTACCCACAGGTAATCTAACTATACCTTTTATAACTTCTTTCATATCATCTGCAAAGGGTAGACCAAACATACCACCCATAATAACTTGTGGTAGTACTAGAAAGGCCAGTGTTCTTCTTCCTTGAGGAGTTAGATTAACAATGCCAGCCCGGAAGGTTCCATAGTTTGCTCCCCCGTACCTTGTTATGGCATTGGCATATACCTCTATCATCATGGTGACAAACGGAATAAATTGTATAGCAACTGCACCTAGACCTTTTCCTGCAAAGGCCAGCCGAGGTCTATTGAAAGCACTTAGATTGAACTGGCTCTCATCTATTATATACTGCATCCCGTCTTCTATTTCTAACATTTGGTTGGGACCTTGGTTATCTATATCACTGGCAGTATTTCTGGCAAATTCTCTCAAGGGACCCATGCCCTCTGAAGAAGACTTGATAGTATTATAAGTGGCCAAGGCAGCAGCTATTCTGTTGGCAATTTCAGTGGAAGAGTAGACACCATCTACAATTGTTTTAGAACCCTTGAAGAATTGTTTAAACTTCTGAACCTGATTAGGGTTTAATCCTTTTGCCACTTGCTCATCTATTGTTTGTAATCCTAGCTTATCATACCAGTAGTCAGTGGTGATATCAGCATTAGAACTAAGAGCTTGAGTATTGATCCTTCCTATGGACCCTCTCTCCTGTAGTATATACAGTTTATCAAACTGATCTCTAGCCTCGTCTAAATTTTTAGCTGCTCCAAACTGAACAAGTATCTTGGCAACAGGCTCTCTATCTTTCTTGAGAAAAGCATTGTTGTTCTTGATATAATAAATAGCAAGTCTACCAGCTGCAGCTGCTGCTTTACTAACTTTAGGTTGGAACAGTCTCCCATAAGCTCCATAAAGAAGAGAAGCTGTGACAAAGTTCTGCGTCAGGTTTAGGAAAGAGGAAGAAAAGTTACCACCTAGAAAACCATAGAAGGCAAAACTCTTGAGAGCAGAAGCAGCACCTTGAGGAGAGATAGTATTCTCCCACATTTTTTCTGCCACTTCTCCCGGAGTAGCACTCATTAGTTTACCTCTTTCTAGATTAGACAGATCAGACCGTTTACGTAACTTATCTATTTCATTCTTAGCTTCAACATTTGTTCTTGTTTTAGCTACAAACCTACCAAGAGAAGTAACATACTGCGCCCAAGCATTATCATGATAGTTTGCCTCATTGTCTGGAGTTATGTAACCCGGAACATTTTTTCTATGCTGTCTGTATTTTCCAAAACCAGCGGACTCTTTTCTTTTCTTGTACTCCTCCCCTAACATTCTTATGTATTCAGCAGGGTCTATGGTTTTACCTTTATCATTTTCAAAAAGAACTTTTTTACCTGAATATTCCTCATTAAGAGAAGCTTCATGTATCAGAATACTTTCTAGAATAGTTATGTTATCTAGCTCACCTGCTCTGTCATCTATTATACTAGCGTTCTCATTAGTTTTAAGAGAGAATGTTATACGCTCTCCTTCATTATAAAAGTTTCTAAGATCACCTTCATATTTTTTTCTGGCATACCCTGTCTTATCTCTGAACAAAGGAGTGTGTACATCTCTTCTGTAGACAACTCTTTCAACCATGCGTACTTCACCCTCTGAGTCTACCTCTGGAACTTCTTTATAGACACGTATAATGACATCACCGTTACGCACACGGGGAAAATATCCTTGTCTTCTTCCATCTGTCAAAGCTTCTAAAGTTCCTATGGAGCTAGAAATAATGTTCCTCACTTGTTCAAATGCTTTGTTGTCTTTTATGGTTGGAGTATTTAACGACTTCTTTAAAGCATCTAAAAAAAGTTGATGCTCTTGAGGTATTGTAAGCTCTTCTCTGACCTGACCTCTTTCCTCCAACATAGAATCTTCTATACTAGTTATGGTATCATTAAAATCCTCAATATCTTCACGATCACGGTCTCTTTGTTTTTGTCGTTGTAGCTCCTCTTTAATCCTAAATATATTAGTAGTAATAACATCATCCCACATGGAGTCTGTTGTATCTTGCTCTTGCTGTAGAGCATTGACAACTTCTTGATCAGTGATAGTTATTACTCCGTTCTCAGATGTGATTGTACCTCCTTCAAAAGTTTGTACCCCGTCTGCTATATAGTTATTTACATCTAAATGTCCCAGTTGTGCTGCGTAAGGATTATCATAAGGACTAACAGTTCTTACATAGTCTTGCCTTTCCTGAAAGGTATTTCCCGGTATCTTAATGGTAGCTGTGGTGGCACCTGCTACATCTGATACACCTGAGAACTCTATACGAATGCCCATGTCATCTGCAATGGTACGTGCAATTCTGTAGGGTTTTCTTTTCTCACGGGACAGGGCCATGGCAACTGTTCTACCTTCAAGACCTCTGGTAATAATAGAGAACCATTCTTCATTATATTTTTTTACTGTGTTATAAATGGGCCTCAGTGCAGGATATCTATCTGCTAGTCTTTTGTTAGAAGACATAAACTTCATATAGATATTAACCCTGTTGAGCATTGCTTGATCACTATTTCCTTTTACATCCCTTCTCTTAGCGTCAGGATCAAGCCCTTTTCTGGAACCCCCTCCTCCTGCTTCAGCGGCTAGGCTATTTGCAGCAGCGTTCTGTTGAGGAGAATCAGTTACATTGGGAGGTAGCTTCTCCTCTCTTACAATGGCTATTGTTTCAAGTCTTTTAGGACTAAGTTCTACTCTGTTACGAGGATCAACTCTTAGAAAAGGAACTTGTTTTTTAAGATGTTCTAAAAGAAAAGGGTCTGCAAGTTCTGGTGTATTTTCTAATACTTCTATAATTTCATTAGCATCTTCTTGGAAGCGTACTGTTGGAGAAGTAGGACCTTCAGGACGGTAAGGGGTGCCGTCAAGGTCTGTAAGTTCAAATAAAATATCAGATTCATTTAATACACCAGCAGGTATAGCAGCCTGTCTAAACTCATCTTCTCTGGCTGCTACTGCTAATTTTACATTATCTAATTGTATTTGTAAATCAGGATTAGCTTTAAGAGAAGCTTGGAACTTAGGAGTATTAATAATTTTTTCCATTTCTCTTAGCTTATCTTTTCTTTGGTTTATTCTTGAAAACAGACGAATTAGTTCACCTTCTTGTACAGGTTTTCCTAACTGTTCTAGTGTCAGACGTTCCATATCTAAATCAGTAATTTCTCTTTGTAACTCTGAGTACTCATTCAAAAACGTAGACGGACCCTCCCCATCATAAGAAAAAGAATTACCATCTCTGTCTACCAGACCCATGATATCTGCTTGTCTGCCTATGTCAACAGCTTCCCTCTCACCGTCTAGTATTTTTCCAACCACTGGATCAGTGGTGTCCTTAAATTGTATTCCTGAAGTTTTTACTTTTTGTGCTTGTTCTGATGCTAGAAACTCTGGAGAGTTTACAATTTGCTCTAGTTCATTTAGAGTATTAATATTATTTTGATAGTTGGTCCGTATTATATTAATTTGAGACTCAATTGTTTCTCCAGTCTCCTCTGCTCTTGCTGCCATTGCATCTGGATCATTTAGCAAAGCTTCTCTTTTAGCTTGTTCTCTTTTTGTTCTTTCATATTTTGCTTTTGTTTGTCTAACCTCAGTAGAACTATAAACTGGTTCTTCACTTACAACTTCTCCACCACTCTCTACTACGGCCTCTGCTTCTAAAGTTTCAAAGTCTGCTATACTGATGTCTCTTACTCTGGTCCTACCGTCATTATCTCTATCAGTAAACCGAATAACCTCCTCTTCTTCTACCACCTCTACATCAGCAGGGTTAGCAGAAGCACTGTCAAAGCCTTCCTCTTCTGTGACTACCTTGAGCTTCTCTTCAAACTTCTGGAGCTTATCACCCCTCTCTTTCTGAGCAGCTTTGCTCTCTGTCTTGACGCCCCTGACCACAGCACCCGGGGCAAACCCTGCTATGCCACCTTTGACAGCAGCTTCTAGAATAGAAGAGGCAAAAGCTTCATCCTCTTTACCAGTGGAACCCTCTGCAAGGAGTGTACCTATGGCTTCTTGTGCACCTTCCGTTGCGCCCTCCAGTGCAAACTGTTCTGCACCTCCTCTGGCAGCACCTCTTATCTTGCTCCTGCTCTGTGGTTTTTTTCTTATAAGGTCTCTGGCCTGTGCAATGACACTTGCCTCTGCCCTGAGAGCATCACCCTTGGCATCTGACATAGCATCTGTTGCTGTCTTCTTGGCACTCTTGAGAACCTCGTCTGGTAGGCCTGATTTGCTCATCAGATCAGTGGCAGCTTTACTGGTGAAACCTCCTCCAAGAAGTCTGACAAAAGGAATAGCAGCAGCAGCGGTATCCAGAGCACCTATCAGTACACCACCTAGAATAGCAGTGGAAGGGTCCTCGTAGTCCCTGTCTCCTCCCAGAAGCTCTTCCATTTTAATTTGAGTTTCACCTGCTCCCATCAGAGCAGAAGGGAGAAAGGCACCTGCACCCGCTGCAGCACCTGCCGCTGCTCCTGTGAGACCCAGAGGAACAGCACCTATGGCAGCTACACCTGCACCTGCCAGAGCTATACCCATGGAGGGGAGGGTTTCTCCCAGAGTTTGAATAACAAAGTCAGTTACGTTCTCACCAAACTCTACTTCATCTAGGCTTACTTGGTTATAGGCAGCGGCAGACTGAGTAGCTTCCTCTAGATTTTTCTCTTGTAGTTCTCTACCGTATTCTTCTAGACCCTCTATGTTAAGACCCTGACCAACAGCTTTTAGCCCAGCACCTATGGCAGTTTGGGCTGTATCTGCTCCGTAGGCCAGAGCAGGGAAGAAGTTGTCATCTGATTTAGGGGGAGCAGGAGCAGGTCCTTCAGGGACCGTAAGAGTCTGAGACACAAGACTAATAATTTCAGCATCTGTCAAGTTTTCAAACTCAGGAAAATGAGAACGGTCTAGAAGTTCTGCTTCCTCCTCTGGGATTACACCTGCTTGTGGTATCTCCAGAGTTCCGGTTGGAATCTCTAAAGCCATAAAGATTAACTCTCTTTAGCTTTTTGTTCAGCAGCTAATTGTTCAGCCCTTTTTCTTTCTAACGCTATTTGATTCATGGCCGAAGGACTACCTCCGTATTGTTGAGTTCCTCGCTGTGTTAAATCTGTTAAAGCATTATTCTGTGCTTTATTTATGTAAAATTTTATTTTATTTTGAATATCAAGCTGTGCTTCAGTATTGTCTAGTACCGCAGGACTTTCTAAAAGCTTTGTCAGAGCATTGAGTGCAGCACTATCATTAGCATCTAAGTTTCTTTTAATCTCAGACATAGTTAGCTGATTTTTTAGTCTGGCTGTTTTAGCAGCAGCTATGGAAGCAGCTTGTTTCTTTGCAGCTGCATCTCTTAGTAATGCTTGGGCTTCCTTGGCTTTCATATATTCAGTCACTGCTCCAGCACCTGCTTTCATATTTCTAGTCAGTACACTCATGGCATCCATTGGTTTATTTACCATGGGAGTTTTATCTTCAAAGCCTTCATAATCCGCAAGAGCACGGAACCCTGCTTCTTCAGGGGTTGCATAAAGCTCATCACCTCTCTTCTTTTTCTGTGGAGTTTTAGTTTTAGGAGCATCTTTTCTAGCTGCTTCATTTTCATCTTTCTGATCCTTGGATTTTTTCTTTTCATCCAAAGATTTTTCAAATTCTTCTCCTCTTTTGCGTCTTGCTTTTAAGTAGGTAGAAGCTTCTCCCGGAGAAAACAGATCAGTGTATCTTTGAGGATTAAAGGTGCCTTCACTTATTCCAAAGCTCTCAATAATTTCACCTCCGGGTATATCAAAAGCACCACCATACCGAGCTTTATCTATCTCTGTTTCTTTCCTCA
>Ga0080013_1002997_pt1 | contig 18664 bp, 15 predicted proteins | sample ETNvirenome_6_85_FD_69236 | JGI IMG/M metagenome (GOLD analysis project Ga0080013, IMG submission 69236) | Marine viral communities from the Pacific Ocean - ETNP_6_85 (SPADES assembly) (version 2) | ecosystem: Environmental > Aquatic > Marine > Oceanic | place: Pacific Ocean | collected 2013-06-19 | reverse complement strand
GCACTGATAAAATCAACTGCACTCTGGTTTCCCTTTTCAAATCTCCTATAAATATCACCATATTCTAACAACTTACCTACATCATAGCCTAATTTATCATTCAATCTTATACCATCAATTGATAAACCACCAAGACTGCCCCATTCTATAGCACCTTGTAGACCCATTATCTTACCAACAGCTCTCTGGTCAGCAAGCATCTTAGCTTTATATTCATAAATATTATCATTAGTTCTACTACCAGCATGAGTAAGATCACCCTTATTATCAACACCAATACCAAATAGATTTAAAGGCCTGGTACCTGCTTCTAAAGTAGTATACTCTTCATTATTACCAGAAAGTTTGTAAGCATTCTTTAAAAATTTCCACTTACCTTCTGCACCTTTAGGCCCATGAGGAGCAAAATCATGAGTAGTTCTTACATGATCACCATCATGATCACCTTGTGCATTAGCTCTAACATCTAAAGCATTTAATCCAGTAGCGGTACCAATTCCACCTGCATCTTTTTCTGCTTGAGGTCTTATTCTAATACGAACAGGAACAAAATCAGACATACCTTTTCTAGGCCCACGTTCTACCATATGAACTAAATTGAATTGATTATTAACCAAATCTTTAGAATAACTAACACCACTATTAATTAAATTCTCTATATAATCTTGGATACCCATAAGAGATGGACGTCTTGTCTTGGAACCAATAACTGTACTTTCAGGAGCAACACCTTTAGTAATAACATCTCCTAAATGCTTTATGAAAGATTGTACCTCAGTAGGAATTGCATCTGTAAATGTAAGTTCTCCTCTTTCTCCTGTTTGACTAGAGATATCAAATCTATGACCTGCATCACTGTGTTCTTTGGCAGGAGTATATATTAAAAACTTATCTTTCTTATTATTATACTTAATTAGATAATCAATATCATTTGCTCTGAATGAAAATGATAATTCATTTATACTACCTACTGGCATATGTTTTGCATCTTCACCGAGAGTACCCTCACCTAGCTGTATACGTACATGACCATCTGGTTTACCAGCACGACCACCTTCCCAAGGATCAGCACTTTTATATACATCTAGTCCCATTGGATGAGCTGAATTTAAATCAGGTACAAGAAAAGGATATGCAAACTTAGGATTACGTGGCTTTAATAAAATAGGTAAAGCATTCTCTTCCCACATTTTCATAACTGCTTCTCTTATTACAGGATTACGTGTAGTTCCACCCATATTGAGCATAAACTCTGCAAAAGAAGTAGCATCCATTTCATGTACATAACCCTGTGTCTCTCTTTGACGTTTAATAGCCATAGCTAGCTCTTCATTAGCAGCCATATTCAATGCTCTACCGAAACGTTTTATCTCTCCAATCTTAGTTCCTAACATCTGCCAACCATCCCTAACAGTAAGAACTAAATCTTCAGGCATATAGTGTGTGTATGGATGAGGAACAGGAGAATTATTACTTAGGTGACCACCATATCTTATACCTATACTTTCAAGAGAGATCCTCATAATATTACCCTTGCTAAGTTTAGCAATATCACTAGGAAGATCTAAAGATTTTGATACACGACCAGATATTGGGTCTCCAGATAAAGCATTACCTCCATAGTTTTTAGATGCAGATTCACCCATTAAAATACGAACACCCTTAGCTTCCATAGCTTGAGCAATTACAGGATCATAAATAAATAAACCTTTACCATAAAGGTTAATCAAATCTTGATTACCACTTTTAGCAATAGAGCCTTTAAAGCCATTAACATAACCTTCTTCAGCTAAAACAGTAAGAAGTAGGTTCCTCATATCACCATCTATATATTGAGCACCATCAATGGATGAAACATCCATAACATTTTTAAATCTACTTTCTTCACCACCAGCATAACGCTCTTTTAAATGCTCTCTTAATGCAGGATTCTTAATATTATCTAACTGAGCTATATGTCTTGTACGAACTGATAAAGGATTCTCCATACCTTCTACCTCATCAGCATAGAATCCACTAGCAATACCTTGTTCATGTTCTGTAATCTCTGCAATAAGATTCTCTATGGAAGTCCTACGATCTGTAGGAAGATTAGGAAGATTATCTATAAGTAATTGTAATCTATCTACAGGAGGTAATGGCTTTAATGATCCACCTTCAGCAAGTTTATTGTATTTCAAAAGCTTATTACTTAATCCATAAAGACCATCTGATTCACTCATAGCCTCAATAGATCCTGCTGACCATAAATTATTAAAAGCAACATCATTAAGCATGGATGAATACATAGCTCTAACTTTTACTTCATTATCAGTTACTTTATCTGGATCAAAAACACGTTCAAAATTTCGTTGCTCTGGAGATTTATCTTTAAATCTATTATGCATAATTGAATACCAGTTTCTATACATATTATTTAAAGCTTCTATACTAGCATCATTCTCTACAAGAAGTAAAGGTCTACCAAGAGATACCTCTACAAATTTCATAGGGCCTACAGGCATTTCTATATCACGATTAACTACATCTTCATGTGTAAGCTGTCCATCTTTCTTAACAATATCATTTAGATATTTATTCTCAGGCATATCTATAGTATTATTATTCTCAAGTAAAGCCTTAGCATTAAGATCATATGATATCTCTTGTTGTTGCCAGCCATCTATAATACCACTCTTAGATATAGGGTAAATCTCTACTCCATTCTCACCAAAAGAATCTATTGCTTTATTAGCAGGTGTATTGAACTCAACATTATCCCAAGGCATCACCCACTCACGAATCATAACATGCTTGCCATCTTCGGTGACAGATTCAGTAAGACGTACTATCTTCTGCTCTCTACTATTCCTGATTATCTCACTAAGCCAAAAGAGATCTTCATCTATTCTATCAGTAAGTTTATCTGGAGCAATGTTTCTTTTTATTGTTTCAAAATCACCAGCTCTTAATCGCTCTACTGTTAAAGAACTTATATCACCATTTGGATCAAGAAGTCCATAGTCACGAGCTATACTAATCTTAGTTTTACTTGGAGAATCAGTATAATTCTGGAACATTTGTTCCATAGCATCTGTAAGATGTGTGTTATCTATCTCATTAGGCATCTTCCTACCAGCATGAAGCTGGTTAACACCATGCATTAACTGTTGTAGGCTTTCATAACTATTCTTCTGCAGGTATGTTTGAAAGAGCTGCTCTAATGGTACCTTTTCTGTATCAGCACCTATTGAAACAAGAAGATTATCAACCAATCTATTATAATCATTTATAGACCTGTAATCTCCACCACGATAAACTAACTGAACAAGATATTTTTCTATTAACTGTGAAGCTATTTTCTCAGAAGCTATGTATTCCTGCATTGCCCTGTATACATTACCAGTACCTTTACTTAACTCAAATACTTCAAGCTCAAGAGGAAAGCCTTCTTCTTGTTTTATAAGTATCTCATCATATATTTTTTCAAATGTGTCCTCAAATCCTGGTAATCTCTTACGTAAACTTTCTAAATTCTTTAAAGCTCCCTCATAATTCTTTATCTTTAGGTTATCAGCTAGTAAATCTAACTCACCATTAAGTTCATCTGAATCTAATTTAGTAATTCTTTCTGGATTATCCCAGAGTTTAGTTACCTCAGTACGGACTTCCTTCTCAAATATACCGGGAAGCATCTTACGAATAGCATGTAAGCTTTCTACATTAATAATTCTATCTGGCTCCATTGGAAAGTCAACCTTACCAGGAGCTTCTTCAACTTTATTACCTAAAACACCCACTATTTCACGATGAGCTTTAACAAGTTCTTCTACTTGTGCTGCATTTAACCCTTCCTTATCAGCAAGATCACGTATAGCAGCATCAGAATTAACAATAACCCTACCTTCCTGCTTATCTACTACAGCTAGATTCTCTTCTTCCAACTTACGAATAACACGAATATTCTCAGGACGTTTATCTACTTTCTCATAAGCTCTTGATTCAATGTATCCTAAATGAGCTGGATCTTTTAAATTTTCTGCTGGTATAGCTAGATTAAGATCTTCATAAGCACCAACAATCTGCCTAGCTATATCTTCTGGAATTGTTTGATCACCTTTTTCTGAGAACCTTCTTGTCTTAGGAGCTCCCTCATATAAGGCAGATGCTATACCAAATATCTGATCTTGTAATACTATATCATCTATTTCAACCCCAGTTTCTTCATTTACAACACGATACTTAGTAGGAAATAATATAGCTCCATCTTCATCAGCAAACTCACGAGCAATAACATCCATAAAGCCACTATCCCCACGCTCCATCTCTGCTATATCTGTCTTAGTTACAATATTTGCAATACGGGATTGTCCTTCCATTACCCGTGATTGTAACCATGACTGAAGGAAAGGATTGGATTGAGGATCACCTATATGGAATGTAAATTCAACTCCATCTCCAAGACCCATTTGTTTTTGCTGATCACGAAACTCTTTACTAAGTCTTTCTAACCTTGCTAAAGCTTTAGGATTCTTATCATAATCAACAGTTTTAAACTGATCACCAGATATCTTTACAGCCATTCCATTAGATTCAAGAACATAAAGCAAGTCTCTAAGCTCTGCTATATCAGATGATTCATGTTCCCAGTGAATACCACCATGATTAAGTTTGCCTTGATTATCAAGATAGCCATCCAGTACCTTATCATCAGCACCTTCATAACTTTCTCTACTTAATCTTGTAAGGAAATCATTATAGACCTTACCAGAAGTTTGAGCCTGTTCAAGAACAAAGTCTTGCATAAACTTATTATAACTAACATCCTTTAAATTCTTCTCTCCATAAACAATCCTTCTAAGATCATCTCTTAGACTAGCTTTATCTTCTGGTGTAAGTAGGTTATAATTAGTACCATCATAACCCTCTTCCCTCATCAAACCCACAGCATCTCTTAATAACTTCCACTCTTCTACAGGATCATTTATTTCTTTAGATGATTTCTCTGTTCTATCATACTTATATTTCTCATCATTTTGAATAAGTTTCTCATACTTTTTAAAGACACGTTCTATCTCTTTTGCAGTAGGATCAAATACAAGACCCATATGATTAGTCATAACCACATCTTGGAAATTCTTTACTTTAACATAATTGGAGACTTTGGAATGATCTATTCCAAGAAGATGCATCATCTGGTAATAATCATTTATCTGCTCTGCCTTAGCATCACCAGTTCTAGATTTAGGATCACGTGCCCAACCACCTTTGCCTCTAGACATCAAGCCACCAATAAGCATGTGAGTTAAAACTTCTTCTGGTGGAAGATGACGAAACATATGTGCATTATCCCTAAACATATCAAGATTCATAACAGCAGCACCAACAGCCATACGTGTTAAAGAACCAGGAACAAGAGTATCCCTTAGATAAGCTTGGCCCCAAATCTTTACTCCATCTAATTTACCAACACTACCCTGTATCTGTTTAAGAATATCTACTGCATCATCAAAGACTTCTTTATTCTTAAAATTCAGATTAGCAAAATCATCTACATGATATTCAGTTCCACTCTTTCCAGTCCATTTAGTTTTACCAAGAAGATTCTTACGTTTACCACCAGTAATAATTCTTAACATACCACGTAAGTTCTCGGCAGCATCAGGGCCAGCAGCCATTTTAGTATAGTCTGTCTTACCATGCTTTGCTCTTAAAATGCCCCAAAGCTCTCCAATCTTTCTTTCACCACCACCACCAAAAGACCTAATAGCTGGGAAAGCAGCCGATAGTAATAATGCATGACCTAAGGAAGCACCGGGTGCAAGTTCAATATCCTCTCTAGCAGCAGCATGTATAGCATTACTTGCTACTCCCTGAATACCAAGCACAACAGCATCTTGTGCTACTTCACCAGTATACTTGGCTAACCATTGTGCTACTGGGCCAGCACCAACTTTCGGAGCTATCTTACCATGTAGCCATGAAGAAACAGAATTAATATGCCTACCTTCTTGTAAACCTTCCTGAAGACTTTTCATAACAGTATTAACTACAGCATCATCTGCTTCAAGTCCAGCCTTCTTAATACCTGCTCTAAGAGCTGCTTCGGTATTAGTTATTAAATCTTTATTTACACGCTCAAGAACCTCACCACCAAGTTCATGTTGATATAATAATCGTTTACCTTCCTTAGAAAAGATACTCTTTGTTAAGCCTTTACTAACTGCAGTCTTTAAAGCAGCATCATCTACCTTAGCAACAGATCCTTTAATAGCATCCTTAGCAATCTTCTTTGATCCAGCTTTTCCAAGAGCCATCGTACCACGCACACCCTTACCAATAGCAGCCATAGGAACAAAAAATCCAAGTGCTTCACCAACAGCAGCACCCATACGTTCAGCAGTAGTCTTCTCTTCCCATGATTTAGTAGGAGCAATAAACTCAGTAAGCCCCATAGTACCACCAGATACAAAGTGTGCTCCAGTACTCCATAAAAATTCACCTATAGCATCATAAGCACTACCCTTCTCTTCTATATCTTCTTCTCCAAAGTCGGGGAATATATTGCGACCACCTGTATAGGTAGTAGTATCTATTGGACTATCAAAAAAATCTTTTGGTAATGGCATTGATTACTCCTTTATAGCATCTAGTGCTCTAATTAAATCCCAATAGTCTTCTCCAGATCTTTTCTTTAACACGGCTTCTATCTCCTTGATTTGTGCATTTCTTCCTGCTTCATCTGCTATTTTATATACGCTTTCATAAACAGCGTCTCCATATCTTTCTCTTATTAAACGAGGAATTTGATGTTCTTCTGGTAATCCAGAATATAAAAAGTCAGGGCCAAAAGGATCTTCTTCTGACATTAGATTTGAGAATTGATCTCCAACCTCATTATAGAAAGCATCATAATAAGGTGAATCAAATCCTACATCAAGGCTACCTAATCCTCCAAACATAGCCTTGCCAGGAGTCCATTCTTCACGTTCTTCAAACATGCTGCTGCCTCCCATCAGAGCAGATATTGGGCCAATCATAACTTCTCTACCAGAAAGACCTTCTTCGCTCACACCACTATCTTCATATCTGCTAATATCATCTAAGGCTTCATATACTTGCTCTGCTGTAGTTTGATCATCAGTAGCTGTATATGATTCTAGAACAGGTTCTTTTAAAGAAACTCTTAAAGGTTGTTCAGGTTTAAATTTTGACTTCTTATCTAAATGTTCCTTGTATCCTCCCCTTCCTTCATAAAGATCTCCCTTACCAAGCTGTTTTTCCATTACATCAAACATAGCTTCCTTATCTGCTTTATTTGTTAGCAAAGCTTGTTGCTCATCATATAAAATAAATGCTTCTTTATTAGATTTAACAGTGGCTATGCTTGATAGAAAATCATTAATTATATTTTCTACATGAGTATCTTTTGTTCTACCTAAAAATTCACTCTCTATATCATCTACACTTTGAACATGTCCTTCCATAGCTCCCATTAATGATGGAAACATTTTATAAAAAACATCTTTTACTTTTCCAGTTGGTTCTGCATTCATATAGTTTATAACATCTTGATAGTTATCATGAGAGATCATCTTACTAATCTCTGCTTGTAAAAGCTCGTTCTCTGTATAATCACTAACTTCAAATTCATCACTAGCTGCCATTGTACGCATACCTTCCCAATTACTCTGAGCAGATGCTTTAGATACTGCCTGCATATCAGTAGCAGCTTGTCTTCTTTGATAGGTAGTTACTGTACCAGCATCATAAGCAGCATAAAGCCCTGCAGTAGGTCTACCAGGAAACTTCTCTTCATATTCTTCTACAAAAGTTTCAAACTCTCCCGGATCTACAAGAGTAGTTAAACCAGCTATAGCTTGTTCTTGCCCTTTATAGTAAGACTTCTGTTCAGCAAGCTGTCTATCTACCTCTTTTAAATTTGTAATATCAGTAATAAGTTGATCTATATTGTTCTGGAGATTACTCATATCATCTTCAGCTACACCTTCAAATGTATTAGCTATAGGAGCAAAGTTATTAGAGATAAATTTCTTATCCAATCTTGGATATTCTGTACGAAGAGTCGCAGCAACCTCCTCTCTTTCCTTTTTAAGATCATAGTACTCACTAATAGTACCTTGTAATTCAACTTCCTTTAACCTACTCTCTTGAGCTATATCTTGAGAAAGCAATTGTAAAGCCAGATCTTGATTACGTTCTTCCTTCCTCTCCTCAAGAGCTTGTTGTTGTTGTATGAGTTGTAATATACCTGCTAATGCCATTTTATCCCCTTATCCAAATGCACCTTCCAAAAATGTAGTTGGTGTTGATTCTAATCCTGTTAATGTACTTTCATATGCTTCTTCTGCCGACATTTCACCTTTTCTATATGAAAGATCTGCCTGAGTTCTTGAAAGATCTCTTGTCTCAAATAATTTTGTCATATCGCTTTTATATTTTGCCATTAAATTGCCTGTCTGTGTTGCAGTTTTTTGCTCAATAGTTCCTGATGTAGCTAAACCAGATTGAGACCTAGCAACATCTGCAGAAGTGCTAATATCACGAATACCAGTTCCAGTTCCCATAGATATATCTCTTTGAACACCACGAAATTGTGATCCTGCTTCTTCATAAGCTTGCTTCTTTACATCACCAACTAACGCCATTTGTTCCTTCTGCACTTCCCCTGCTAGGTATTTTTTATGTGCTGCTTCCCCCTTTGTTTGTGCTCCAAAGCCTCCTGCTAAAGAACTACCAATCATTGATCCAAGAGTGGCACCAGCTGCTATATTTACCAGACTTGCCCCACCTATAGCCATTGCACCACCTACTATAAAAGTCATAATTCTACCCCCACTTGTTTTTTAAACTTTTCCATTTCTTCTTTATCAAATTCATCAAAATCTTTAGCTATAACCTCTTCTTCTATTTTAGCTATATCTGTAAGCTCAGTAGCATGCACAGTAACAAATATACAATCTTCATGACAATATATAATACGTTTAGTGCCTGCGGACGTAATACCATAATGGGGTGCTTTTATACGCTTTATTCCATCTTCCATAAGTATAGTCATATCACCTTTCATAAGAAAGAATGGATGTGACACCTTATGTATCTTAGTAACCAACAGCTCACCCTTAGGATTAAATATCTCCCTTATATAACACCCATCTGCAAAAGAATGCTTTAATGGGTTAAGTTTTTCCAGAGCTTCTCCAGTCAATCCATTAGTATGATTCTCTATATTCTCCTGGACTTGCATGATCCCTCGTCTAAATTCCTCTTTAGAGAGCTGTAATTTCCGTTTCTCCGACCTTTTTCTCAAAGCTAGGTCATACATCTCATCAAAGGAGAAAGTGTGCTCTAGACCTAATGTCTGCGTCCAGAAGTCAAATTGGAATTTAGCATAGTCTCTATCTACAGCCATTAATATTTTTTCCTTCTTCTATTGTTTTCATATAATGATTCTAGAAGACTTCTATTCTCTTTAGACTCTCTTTTCTTAGAGCTTAAAGGAACAATATTTACAGCTTCTCTCCCACCTGGATTATCTCCTACCATAATCATTTGAGGACCATTAGTTACAAAACTACCACCTTTTTTATAGCTTTGAATTTGGGTTGAATTCTTACCATAAAATATTCTCTGTTTTTCAGCTTCGATTCTTTCCTGTTCACTTTTTTGCCAGTCTCTTGCACCTATATCACTAAATTTTTGTTTTACACCTTGTTGCATTTTCTGTAAAAATGATTGACTCTGATCTTGAATAGGAACTTGTTGTTGAGAATAATCTGGAGGATCTATATCTCTTATTTCCGTAGGGTCAATAACATCTATAGGGCTTCCAGCTTCCTGCCAATCCAATATTTTCTTTTGACTAATGTCACCTTCTATTTTATATTGTTGTTGTTCTAAGTTGCTTGGTGTGTACTGAGAAGTAAAATCTTGACCCTTGAATCCAATACTACCAGTCCCTTGTCCGAAACCTCCACTGACACCTACACCGCCAGTCTTTGAACCTGAACCAAATCCACCCATAAATGTAGCAGCATCAGTTCTTCCAGGAGCTGTTCTTTCCAGATAGCTTGCACGAGTTTTATCACTAAGTGCAGCAGCAGCATCACTACCTAAAAAAGCACCAGCTTTCCTAACTTGTCCTGCATCATAAACTTTCTTATTTATAGTTACCTCACCTTCAGCAGGACCTTTGAACATAGATTTAAATCCACCTTTTTCCCAAAGCTTTGGCTTTTTTATAGGATCAGTTCCTCCAAGAGCTTCATATCCTTTTTCATACTCTCCCCAAGCAGTATCAGCTTTCTTTGCTTGAGTCCCTACAAAGGATGCTATAGTACCAGCTGTTTCAAATATGCCTTTAGCTGTTTTCCATTTCTTTTGACGTCTAATAGTAGACCTTCTTGCTGCACCTAATCTTGCTCTTGCACTTGCCATAATCTTATCCCTTATCTAATACTTTCTTATGCAATACTCCGTTAAACTTTACATACTCTACCACACCTTCAGATGTAGACCTAAGTACTGGGACACCGTCTCTTAAATCAGCAGCAGCAGGAGCCCCCGCCTTAACCTGCAATCTCTCCTGCTTCTTATGTAAAGCTATTCTTTCTTGCCTTGTCATTCCCATTATCTCTGTCCTTTCAACCTAAAAACTATTGTTATATCATTAATTTCAAAATTAGCTGGTGTATTTCCATCACTAAATAGCCTAAAACGTATTGATTTACATTCAATAGGAGCTGCAGTAGGAACAATTTCTGTAGTAACCCAATCAGTTACAGGAGAACTTGCTGTCAATTCAGTATTAGATATAGTTTCAGTAAAAGTCCCAGCATTACCATTTATAGAATAGGCTGTCTGGATTTCACTAGTAGCACCTCTATGTGTAACATAAAATTTATATATTCTCTTTACTTGCCCTGGTTGTCCAAAATCTATATCCTTAGTTTTTATATCTACAGTAGATGATGTAGTTGTAGTTGCATCAGCTAAACTATCCGCCCATTTAAGAACAGTACCAGCTGTATGAGCATATACTAAATCACCATTCCAATCTGTAATAAAGTTTGTTTTAGCTTGATCAGTAATAGTAGCGGCAGCTCCCTCAACCCAGGATTGTGTTACCATATCATATAAATAGACAGCACCATCGCCACTTGTAGTAATATCATCTGCAACAATTAATTGTCTTTTCTTAGGTATATACCCAATCATAGGTTCATTAGCGGTAAATGTAGCCCAAGTACTTTCCTTTATTATTTGCCTACCCTGCTTCTCAAGTAAGTTACTTACTTTCTGCCCATCATACAAATAACATCCTTGCTTGTTAACCCATGCTATACCGAAGTCAGTTTTACATGTAGCAGCAGGATGAGATACTCCCTTATGCATAAAAGTATCTTCAAGAAACTCTACCTCTTGAGAAATATTTACAAGTTCCAACTTATTCTTTTTGAATATCAAAAGCCTATCTGCGTAAGCTTCAAGCTTTACTATACTATCTCCATCATTAACAGATGCTTCAATTACTCTATCTAATGTAAAAGAGTCAAACTTATTAACACGTGACTTTAATACTGCATCTCCATGAACAGTTGTATTACCCTGTTTATCTTCAATTTTTACATTGCCTACATATGCCATTCTATTAGCAATTACTGCAGTTTTAAATCCAGTACCTGTTCCGTCAAATCCTACACTATTATAATCTGCACTAGATCCAGTTTCGCTATCATATGTTTCTACTTGCCTCATATCTGATAGATATTCACCATACCGGTATACAGTTTCCGTTCCTCTTTCAGCTGGCTCCCACATTTTATAAGAATCACTCCCAGCTGATCTTAGTCCTTTTGATATATCTATTTCAGATTGCAAATACCATGCCTCAGTATTCTCGTGCCTCATATATATCTTAAAACCACTAACTCTAGGGTGGGCTACTGAAATACCATCATTTATTCCATCTCCAGCAAATATATAGGCACTTAATCTTACTCCACTTAAATTTCCTGAAGCACCACCTGTTGACACAGGAGCTGGAAGTGTTATTGAGTGCGTAACCATACCAAGCGGTTTTATTACTGATATAGAATACACATCACCAGAATCCCAACTATTATCACTACCACCTTCTAAATCATAAAGAGTTACAGTATTAGCATCATTATCAATAATTATGCCTTCACTTCCATCTGTGAGATTTTTACAAAGAAAACCAATCAAATCATCAGTACCAAACGATGCTAAACCATTTGATTTAGTACTAGAATCTTCCATAATGGTATTGCTATCTGACCCATCATGAGTGCCAGTAAGCTCAAACTTTGATACAGCTGATTCCTGCTTACTATCATCATAAAGAGTAGAAACTCCAAATTCCCAGCCTTCATTATTTATCCCACCATACCAGCCACTTCTTGATATATTATGTATAATTATAGTATCATCAGTATCTGTAGTATCAGTATCTAGATCTACTGTTATAGTAGAATCTGTAACTGCTTCTACTGTATACATTTTTAATTCATTAGATGCCACAGCAGCATTTATTATCAGTATTCTATCTCCAACAGAACAAAAATTATCATATCCCCCACCGCTACTACTACCATGCTCTGTTAGAACTGAATTTACACCCCAACTAATCCGTGCTAGTATAGAGAGATCACTAAGTTGTGCTTCTATACCAAGAGAATGGGTATTTGTAAAAAATGCATCTGTTTTTCCAGTACCAGGATCTATTTGAATAATAATAGGATAACTATCAGAGCTAACTAAAGGTGTATCAGAATCATGTAGAATAATTCCAGAGTCCAATACACCGGGAGTATATATCCAATTAATAGGTAAAGCCTTAGGAGCAGCTTCATCAGTATGCCACTTATCTTTCAAAAGACCATTAGTATACCCAGTACCATCATATCCATTAGTACCATCTCCAAAGAAACGTCTATATATATATCCATACCACATAGTTTCATTAGCGGCACCAAAGTTTCCATCACTTACTCTTAATGATCCATCTACAGCATAAAAAACAGGTTTCATTGCTGTCGTAGACCCTAAATCAATTCTTGAAGCACCACTCCACTCTCCCGATCCATCACCAACTCTTGCAAATATATGAATATCGGCACCACCATCAGTGTCAGCTAAAGCCAAATAATCATCCCCAGTTTCAGCTTCACTACTACCTGCATCTTCTCCTCCAACTCTATCATGACTAAAATAAAATAACCCATATCCAGGATTAATAACAACAGTTGGATTGCTAGTAGCATCATGTGCTATAGTGCCACCCAATAGCCTAATCTTACCAAGTTCATCTACCATTACATCAGTAGCTTCGGATAGTTCATTATCAGCTATATCTCTAGCATCTGAATTACTATTCAAACCTCCATGAAATTGATTTATCTTATAAAGCTGTTTAGGCATCTTCTTCCTCTGAATCTTGGGGAGAGGAGTATACAACAGTCAGCGAACCGTCTGAACATGTGAGCCGAGCGTAACAAGGAGGAGCAGTACACGTCCTCTCCCAAGGGTAATAGGTTGCAAACCCGTATAGCATCAGCTATTTGCCTGCAGCCTTTTTAAGTAACTTCTTAACTGAGAACCAGATTAAGTCATCCATTTTGGACGGACTCAATGCTACTATTTTATCCACACATAAGAGTGCGATTAAAACATATTCCCAATTACTTGATATGAAATCCATTCATTCTCCCTTTATTTGTTTTAGCCTTCTATTAATTCGCCCCATAGCGAAGTCTTCCCATTGATGATCTGTATTATGTGAACTGTAAATAGACCTCCTTTAAAGAAATCTACTATAGCGAACGCATGTGCCCAGTTCACATTCCGATTAGCCAGCCAGCTATTTGCTTTAGGGTTCATATCCTTTAAGCATCCTATAGACCATGCTGCTTTAGGCCCATCCATATGAGTTGCAGTCATATGCTGTAAATCATGCCAATGCCCGTACATTACATTACACCCCATCTTTCTTAGGTGATTTGCAGTGTGGTACATGCCACCATACTGATGACCGTGGTAGAAGTAAAGCTTTCCTATCTTTAAAGCCTTACCAAATGGGTAGTACGTATACCCTCTTTCTTTTAGTCTTATAGCATTGGCAAACTTATATTGTGGTAAGTATGGATACATCTCTACTGCCATATTAAGCCAGTTATCATGATTGCCTTCTGTAATATAAAGCTCTTTACAGTTAGCTTTATCTAGAGATTCATCTATCATATCCATCCCACTATTCACATCTTTTACATCTTGATCAAAACTTTCAATCAAGTATTCCAACGGTGGCTTTTTTATACGCTTGAACTTCCAAGCAGAGAAAGCGTGAAACTCTCCAACATCCCCGATATCTATGTAAGCATCCGGTTTAACTATCTCTATGGCTCGTTTGAGACAGTTTATTGCCTTTTGATCGTGCAAAGGAAAGTGTTTGTCTGGCGTTACTACTACCCTTTTGACAACACCCTTGTCCAATTTAGGCATATTATTCCCCTTGTTTTATTCTAATCTCCTTGCTTATCTTTATTACAAGATACAATAGTGTGGCGATTCCCACACATAAACTTATAACTTCTGGCAACCACCCACTAATTGATAACCACCACCCGCTAAGTCCTATTCCTTCTGTTCTAAGTGTATCTAACATTAAAAATTTGCTCCAAAAAATGTTGCGTTATCTGTTACTGTTACTGCGGGAGTATAATCTAAATATGGTCTATTCCCTGCCGTCCCATGATCTGCCCAGTAAACTCCAGTCCTAAGTAGTCCAGTAGTTGGAGCTGTATCAGTATAGTCATTTGCATGTAGTATACATATTTTAAAAGTAGATAAACTTGCTATATCGCTACGAGCATCTGCATTCAAATTAAAAGTTGTAAAAGCATCAGTTGAACCTATAACCACAGCTGCAGAATAGGCAGTTATATCGCCAGCACCCCATCCTGATAATGTTACACTTTGTCCTGTTATCCAAGTGCTAAACCAATCATCTCCTGCTGTAGAGGGGTCATGCCCCGATTTAGCTACCACACAAGGAGTACAACTATTATTAGAATAAATCTTTAACTCAAAACTTGCTGCTGATGGAGCTACGCTAATCCCACTTGTGTCAAAATCAAAGAATGACCTTGTTAAAAAATACTTAACTCCTCCTCTTCCAGTTACATACTCATATCTAGTCCCCTGTATGGAGTCTGTTGTATTATTAATATCAGGACTACCAAGTCCAACAGCATCATGGGCAGCATCCCAAGATGTTTGTAGCCCACTCATTTGATAGCCATCATTTGTACTTGCAGTTATCGTAGCCATTATATATTCACCTTTGGCATATAATAACTACTTGATATATCTGTATATAGATTTGATTCTGTAGCAATACTTATAACCTCATAGTCAATAGAAGAAAAGTCATGCTGATTATCTTCTCTTTCATAATTATTCCAATATGTTACCTTAGCTCCACTCTTAGCTTTTGATACTACAAAATCTTTAAACTTAGATAAACTCTCATCTCCAAACGTATCTAAAAATATACCATCATAAGTATCAAGTTCTACACTACTCCAATCACCTTCTACTATGGTTACATTATCCTTCTCTTCAGCCCATATTTTAAGCTTTTCAATAATCTGTGGATGTATCTCTACTATAGTATGAGAATTAACTTCCTGTGCCTGTATATAGTTAGCACATATACCCATACCAAATCCTATTTCTAAAATATCTCCCTTACTTTGACAAATATATTCTGCACTCTTTTCCATTATAGGAGCTTCCCAAGACATCATTACTTCCATATTATGATAGTTATCATCAGTAACAATTTTATCATCCTCAAAGGTTAATATAGTATCTTTAAATGCCATTAGAAGTTTAAACTCGCTACGCCATAAGCTTTATGGTTATCATTATCCCAATAAAAAGACACTATATCTATTTTACCACCACCTGTTGTTAGGGTTGGAGCAACACCACCTGCCCATACTACAGTAGATTCACTACCTGACGCCTGATCCCATGTTTTCCAATTTGTAACAGCACCTCCACCTGAAGCGTGTTGCTTTATAAGCAAGAGACAATTACAAGATATATTAGGAAAATATAAATGTATATCAACTATAGTTTCACTTGCAGAGGTAAAAGTAAGATGTCCCTTATTTCCAAAGCGATTAAAATAAACATGAGTATCTGTAATGTTATAAGTAGGTTCGTATTGAGTAAATCCTGCACATGAAGTCATGAAATCAACAACATTTCCATTATCCCCATCTTCAGTCCAATCCATCACTGTATCACCCCCAACAGAGAACCTTACATGGTTATCAGCATGTTCATATATATATGTATCATCACCACCATCAAGATATAGTTTCTTTGTAACAGCTAACTTAGTATCCTGTACAAGATTATGTTTATTTGGTGTAACTTTATTTGAACCCATTATGTAAAATAGGTGTATCTCACACCTTCTCCACTTACAGTTGAATCAATATATATTAAATTTAAATTATTTATCTCTAATGAATATGTATCTCCAGCATATAGTATCACTCCAGTACCAGTAGCTTCAGTAGCATCTACTCCAGTAAATCCTACCGCTATAAGGCCTGTATTATCAGTTTGAGATTGTATATCTATCCTCTTACAGGCAACATCACCACCAAGCACTACATCAGTGCCAGCACTTGATACAACTGTAACTCCATCTGCACCTCCAGTAATACTATGTGAAGTTTTTAATACTCCATTAGCATCAACTTGGAATGGAGCAACATCGCCATCTGTAACAGATTGCATTGAAGATTGGTATAAACCACCAACAAGTAAATGCTTACTTGAACCATCAGTCCAATCAGCATCGTCTACATATTGTGTGCCACTTAGATTTGATAAGTAACCTTGTGTACTATTAGTATCTGAATCTATAGTAATAAGCAATGCTTCAATAGCTGCCAAATCAACAACCATAGCATCTAACACTGCGTTATCTGTAGAACCTAAATCAACAGTCCCTTCAACTATTACATGACCAGAAGCATTAAGTGCTACAGCACCAGCATCACCATCCCCAAGGGTTCTTGCGGAGGAATCATATCTGCCACCAATAAGAAGTGGCTCACTTTGAACTGCAGCATTTTCTACTTCACTACCAGTTACATAAAGACCTCCTTTTGCATTTACTTGAAGGAAGGAGAAATCATTATCAACAATACTAGCAGCTGGATTTGCAAGGACATCACTCCTAAGAACACCAGATACAACGACATTTGATGAATGGCCATATAGGCTTGTCCAGTTTCCACCAGAAGCCCGAATAGCACCAGAAAGTCCAGCAACGTGAGTATTTATACTACCTGTGTCTGTATCTATTGTTGTTAATAGTGTCTCACAGTCAATAAGATCACCACTTATTGTTGTTAATAATGTCTCACAGTCAATGAGATTACCATCTATTGTTGTTAATAGTGTCTCACAGTCAATGAGATTATTACTTATTACAGTCGCTAGGGTATCATCAATAGCCAAAGTAACACGAAGAGTTTGTGCACTAACTAAACCTATTCCAGTATCAGCTGCTGTACCTCCAAGTAATAGAGATACATCTCCAATATCTATAGATTCAATAGATTCTACAAGTTTTACATTTAATGCATTACTAGAGGTATCTACACCAACTGTATTTCCAGAATCGTCTGATATTTTGACCTTAGGAAAAGCCACTACATACTCTCTGTTACTGCACTGTTTCCAGGATTGTAAAAAGCTTCTTTCTCATTGAGGACTAAAGCACCAGTCTGACCCTCTATTATCTTCTGTTTTGGATTATTCTCTGGCTCTGAAGCTAACTCTTTTACTTCACCTGCAAGCATCTTACTATAAAGCTGATCTAAATGCTTAATAAGAGAATGTGTAAACTTCATCCCAGTAAACTCTTTAGGAGCTTTTTGCTGTCTAGGATCTAGCTCAGCTTCATCAGTAGTAGGAGTCCTCTGAGCCGGAGTCATTGCCGGCTGAGTAGGAGCTTCTGCCTTTGGAGATGTTCCAAGGTCTATATTGTAATATAATTGATCAAATAAAGATGGTCTCATAATTATCCTGAATAATAAGCTAAAACGGTACCACTATCTAATTCAATAGATGGAAAATGTCCGTAAATAGTTTCCTTAGCTGCAAAAGTAATAGTTGCTGGAGCGTCATCTATTCCTATTATACACTCAGATGTATCTATTACAGCCTCTGCATGTACATATATAGCACAAAACGGGCCCTCATGTTCGTCAGTATCATCTATCCATACCATTCCACCTTGACCTAATCTTGCATTTTGGGCTTCTTGAACCGAAAGATTATGTAATCCTTTTTTATATGTATCTACTGTTATTGCTGATGCCATTTTTACCTCCTGCCCTAAGGACTGACCGTCCGTGAATGGGCTTGTTTATTGTTAGTTTCTCATTTCCTTAAAGCCCTGTACGATATAAGGACCTCTTTTAAGGGCCGAAACGCCCTTTTCTAGCTGTCTTTTAAATTCTCTCATGAAGAACTCCCTTGCTTCCATATCTAGGCTTTCTTCGGCCATTTTGGCCTTTAAATAGTATACTACAGCATTAGCTTGATATCT
>Ga0080013_1002996_pt1 | contig 18673 bp, 12 predicted proteins | sample ETNvirenome_6_85_FD_69236 | JGI IMG/M metagenome (GOLD analysis project Ga0080013, IMG submission 69236) | Marine viral communities from the Pacific Ocean - ETNP_6_85 (SPADES assembly) (version 2) | ecosystem: Environmental > Aquatic > Marine > Oceanic | place: Pacific Ocean | collected 2013-06-19 | reverse complement strand
GACATAGTTACTGTCAACGAGCATATTCCCAAGACACAGAAAAAGTATATTCAAGCATACTACATCACGGGTCTTGCTCAGAATATTGCCACCACAGCCAATGCCCTGTCACACGCAAAGCTTATATATGAGAAGTGGTTATTACGAAGGGTAATAGAAGATACTGATGCCATACAAAAAGCAGCTTATAATGGTGGTACAGACGCACACAAGGTCCTTGAGAATTTACAGAGTACTGTTACCAAGGCTATCAACCTGCGACCTACCAAGAAATTTGATATGGAGTCTTTGCTTGATGAGACTATGGATAAGATACACGATGAGAGTAATCTTATCAAGTTTGGATATGGTCAGATAGATAACATTACTGGCGGTATGACACGTGGAGAGATTACAGTCATAGCAGGTCGCCCATCTATGGGTAAGAGTACAGTAATGATTAACTTCGTTCGTAAGCTTATAGAAAGCGGTATGAAGGTTATGGTATTTAACCGTGAAATGACGAACGTAGAGATGATGAAGAAAATATTTATACTTGAAGCTGAGGACGTATCATATCGCAGGTTAAGACTGATGCAAATGACAGAAGAAGAAGAAGATGAGATTAAAAAGGTCAGAAAAGGTATTACAAAGAAATATAAGAATCTGCAAATGTTCGATGATATAAGAGACCTGTCATCCGGGGTGAGACATATCAATAAGTTTAAGCCAGATGTTATCGTAGATGATTACATACAGATGGTGAACGTGCCAAGCATTGATGATAAGAGACTTCAGATTGTAGAGATTATGCAACATTATAAATGGATGGCAAAATCATTACAATGCTCTGTCCTTCTACTATCACAATTAAATCGTGAACTTGAGAAGAAAAGAGATAAGCGTCCACACCTTTCTAATCTTAGCGAGTCTGGCTCCATCGAGACAGATGCCGAGACGGTTATCTTCGTATTCTACAAGTGGAAGTATCTGTATCGCGACCATCATCCTAGCGGTAGTCTTGGTAAATACGAGATAGAATTATTAGTAGATAAGAACAGATACGGAGAGACAGGCTATGCACCTATGGGATTCTATGGTGACGGATGCCTTCTAACAGAGACTAAAGAACTCGCACTTGCCTACGCAGAAAATGCAGGAGAACTCAAATGACAAAAGAACACTCAAGACGAGGCAAACGTAACAGGCAACGCGGTGCCGAACTCCAGAGAGAGATTACTCGTATGGCTAGGTTTCACAACCTTAACGCACACAACCGAGACAGAGGTGGTGCACAGCACGAGATGGGTGACGTGGAAATTGAAAGACAATACTACGGCTGTAAGAGACGCAAGAAGATGGCCCAGTGGCTCAAGCCTGAGAAACAAGAAGTGGGTGTCTTTATAAGGGAAGACTATGGTAAATCATTCATTGTGCTTGATGCAGAAAATTACATCTCTCTTTTAAAAAGGCTAAAAGCCTGTGGTTGTAATATTGTTTGATATGAATACTTTGATAAGGTAGAAGCAGAAATGCTTGAACATAGTAATCGTGTATGATTCCTCACAGGTGGACGCTACCTTGCTTCCGCCTTGTCAATTAAATAGGAGACAACAATGGCAATAGTAATCGACTTAGAAAACAGAATCGAAAAGCTTGAGCAGGAACTAGAAAAGCAGACCAAGATAAATGAAAAAGTTGTTCATGTTCTAGGTGAAGCTCTGAACCTAGTAGATTCAATGGAACCAGAAAAACCCAAAGCAAAAAAGAAACGTGGCAAAGCCAAGTAGGTCATCTAAAACTTGGAAAGAGGTTATTAAGCAAAGTGCGGATATCTCCAAAGATATTAAAAGCTATAATAAACCACAGGTATCACCTATGTTTGCCTGCGACAGGTGTCAACTTGTCTGGCAACCGCGCTATGTTCATAGCGTACCAGATGATTATTACGAAGACTTTCCTAGATATGGATTAAAACGAAAAACCTGCCCACAATGTAAGGAGAAATGATATGCAGTTAACTATAGACTGGCAAAAGGAAGCCGAGAAACAATTACTTGGAAGAAAGATAGTGGCGTTAAGATGGATGTCCACACCGGAAGCAGAAGCTATGGATTGGTGGAACAGACCGATAATATTAAAACTGGACAACGATACATTTCTGGTTCCTCAATCTGATGATGAAGGAAATGATGGTGGTGCTCTGTGGATACATCAAGAAAATGAAAACGAGTGGAATGTAATGCCAGTTATGGGATTAAGCGATGTAGAAGTTGGAAAAGAAAATGCCGAACAAGAAAGCTAAACGACGTAAGGACGAAAAGCGTGAGAAGGATAAATACCTGAGAAAATATGGTAGGACCCCTGCACAGATAGAAAGGAATAAGAAACGTGAAGAAAGAAAAAAAGGAATACAGCAGTCATTTCGATGAAGACCTTAAGTTTGGAGAAGCGGGACAGAATTGGCTCCTCTGGTTATCGGACGATGCACAGGTAGAGGTAAAGACCGAACGTGATAAATGGTACGACACAGGAAATATCTTCATCGAGTTCGAGTATCGTGGAGAACCTAGCGGTATCTCAACCACCACAGCCACTTACTGGGCACACATATTTTACAAAGAAGGAATGAATTGCGGAGTTCTCGTACTAAGAACATTGGTACTGAAATACAACCTCAAAAGAATGTACGAAGAAGACTCATCGGGTATTAAGATAGTATCTGGCGGAGACGATAACGCCTCTAAAGGATTCTTAGTACCTCTGAAGGCACTCTCTGGGCTTATGAGATTGGGTTGGATGTGAGTGTAGAAACGTACAATAAGGGGTCTAGAAGCGATTCTACGGACGTTTCTAGCCCCGTTCGATACGTAACTAGGGATTACACAAAAGTAGGCTTAAAATGTCCAAAAATAGGCAAATCTTGTATGTTTTGCGGTAAGTCTCGGTGGAGTCCTGTAAAAGGCGAACAGGGAAGCACTGAAAGCTTCTTCTGTGGCCTTGCCCCTCCCTCGTGGGATTTGCGAGTGGACAGTCTGCCTGATTGTCCACAAAATATGACTAAGTCACAACTGTCAAACTGGCAGAAGAAACAAAAGAATATTAGACCATTAAGATTGGTAACGAAATAAGCGGGAGAAGTTATATGTGGTTATTCTATTTAGCACTTATCGTTGTTGCGATAATAGTATTTACGCCTAACGATAAGTTATTCTGATATTGCGGGCTGGCGGTGTGCGAGGTCGAACGTACGGTTTGGACTCCTTTCCCTGTACAGCGTGTCGTCAGTCCTTTCTTATCTAGCCTGTTGGCCAAGCCATTCAAGTAGTTGCATTAGCAATCCTGTAGATTCTGGCCTACCTGCTTCATAAGTGGGAATAATATTTTGAGTCGCTGACCTACTGATAGATTGTGGTGAGGCTGCCATCATCATCTGGCTTGTAGCTTCGGGAGTTAATACGGTTGGAACGTCTAACTGCGACAAAGAACTTACTATTTTCGGAGACGGAAATATTCTACCACTCTCATCCCAGCCACCTCGTATTACCAGACCTCTTAAAATTTCGTTAGGAATAATTGGTGTATCCTTGTAGGCTCTTGGGAAACCACGCTTTTTTGACTTGGGTAAACCAAGTCTCTCAACAGTCTCCAACTGTGGTAGTCTCTGCCTAAATACTTCCTCTGCTTCATCTGCACCAGCAGCTTTTGCAGACATTTCAGAGTGCCTTCCATACCAACTATGAGGTGTTAGTTTTCCAATTTTTCTTATGTCTTCCGTATCGTATATCATCTGCACGTTAGCAGTTCCCGTGTCGAAACCACCCACACGAGGAATACCCTCTTCAGCAGAACGAGTTAATGATATAGAACCAGTAGGTTGTCCTGATATTGGGGATACTACTTCTCTTCCGCCAGCACCACCTGTTCGCAATCCTTTTAGCCCGCCTGATTTTGCAATTTTCATAAGTTCAGTAAGACCAGTATTGTGCATTATAGGATTCTTCACTTTCTTTGCAAACTCTGGAGCATACTGTTTCAGTACCCTAACAGCAGCACCGGTAATGCTCTTGGGGTTGGCAACAGGCCCGGATATAGCTTCCACCACAGCTCCCGGTCCACCTCTAGTCTTTATCTTATTCGAGGGCGGTGGACTAAATCCCATATCTTCAGACAATTTATTTAGCAATCGTGCAAGTGCTACATTCTGTACGCCAATATTCTGACCAAGGGATTTCCACTTACGCATAAGGTCGGAACCCCAGCCTGCTCCCATGAACTCTGTTTTTTGCTGTGGTTGTGGTTGGTTCTCAGGCATAATAGTTATTTCCTAGAGAGTGAATATACTCTCTTTTCCCAACTTTCAAATCCTTCATCCATATAATTTCTTAGGATTTTCAAGTTTTTAATAGTTAGGTCAAAATTCTTTTCACCGAAAGCGACTGCGGCATCATTGGCAAGTTTTTGTACCTTGTTATATGTCGGTATATTTCTATGAGCATCTGCATATTCTTTTAATGCTCTATCAACACCTTTTTTATATTGTGCAATAGAAATACCTTGAGCTTTAGCATTAGCTGTAGCATTCTCAGATACCCACCTTTTAAATCCGTATGCATCCTCCAACGTAGCTAACGACCTGTTGATTTTTTCGCGTGTGGCTTCCCAAGCCCATCCTCTCCCGCCATGTTTCTGAGGAGTACCATAAATTCTATCAATCAAATCTCCCACAGATTCAGACACATGACTTATTGGTCCACCACCAGCGACATGCTGAAGCTCTACCATTTTTGTCTCTGGTACCCCTCTCTGAGCTTGGGCAATTTCCTTGTTAAAAAATTCCTTTCTTTCGTCTAGGTTTTTAGGTGCTGATGGTTTCCATTTACCTGCGTGTGTTGTCTTGCCACGTTCCATCTTACCTGTCATCCTAGCAGACCCACGCTTAAGAACCATCATTGAGAGTGACCCAACATCTTCTGTGGCATTAATATATGGAACAACGTCATGCCCCAATTTCGCCAATTCGTCACGCTTGTGTGGGAGGTTTTGAAGATAATATAGTTCGGTTCTGTCTTCTGGAATGCGCTCATCAAGGATACGGCCCTTTTTCAAGTATGGTTTTTTAGGCTTAATCTCTACCTCGTACACTGCTCTTGGTTGATTGCGTTGGGAGTATCGCCCAATTCTTTCTAGTGCTGCTTCTTTTGTCCCAGCGTGAAATGTCATACCCTTTTTCAGTGCAATCTTTTCTGCTCCACCATGATAGAATTTACCACCAAGCTTTGCTAATTTTTCCATCTTAGATGGAGACATTGCACCCATCGCAACCATTTGCAGGTACTCGGGATTCATTTCTTCCTTTAGTCCCATTTTCAGTAGCTTGGGATTTTTAGTCGGGACCATCTTTTGTGGTGGTTTAAGGAACTCTAACGTAGATAACGCTGCAACATTTTGTATGCCCATAGGTTGTCCAGTTTGTTCCTCACGTTCAGTCCATCGTCCTTTAAGTAACTCTATGAGCATACCTAAAAAACTATCACTCTGTGGTGTAACTTCTCCGTTAGGCGATGTCACTGCTCCGTTAGGCATATTTTTTACCTACGCGCTTCTCTCTACGTTCCGCAACCTTACGGAGTATCTCTCCATAGGACAGCTCTTCAGTGGTGAGACCAAATGATTTCCACCTACGTTGTTTATCAGTGTAGTAGCCCATATTCCTGTATGCCTTATTCCAAAGCTCCCATTTTTTCTCGCCTTCTTCACGTGTTTCTATGGCTTTCTCTCTCTTCCCTTTGGCATCAAATTGCTGTGCATCTATAAACAGGTCAAGGATTTCACTCCGCTTTTCACCCTTGAGTTGCAGAATACGGTTCTTCTTCTGCTCTTCTGGTTGTATTCTCTTGGCAGCTTCTTTTGTAAGTGTACCGAATACACCTGCGACTCTCATAACACTCCTGTGGGAAGCTTCACCTAGACCGTATCCTTCCTGTAGGTCCTTCTCAAAAGCGAGTACAGCGCTATATATCTTTGCTGTATCAGATAATTGTACTGGAGTAACAAGAAATCCAAGGCTCCTGACAATTGATTCGGAAGCTACTATATCAGTAGCCACACCGAATGCACCTACTGCAGCTATATTAGCAATGACAGCCTTAGCTCCAACATCATCCCTGTAATGAGGTTCTCCACTTAATAACTCTCTTATCTCGTTCTTTGCCCATATAACACCTACTCCACCTGCCATACCTCCCATAGCCATACGGATTGTTGGAAGTACGTTGCCACGTTTATAGTCTTTCCACATTAAATCTTTAGAATAGTAAAACTGCCTGAGTCCAAATCTTTTAAATGTTACCAGAGGTCTTCCCGCTGGACTGTTGAAAAATTGTGGGTCTTTTAGAACACTCTTCTGCAATTGAGAATCACGTGCAAACTTTACCATACCCTTGGTAATAGTTTCCTCGGTCATTTTCTTTTTGTAGTCTATGTTCAAGTCCTTAAGCTTTTCTCTAGCCCAATCTCTTTTACTAAATGTCTTACCACCAACCTTAAAAGTTCGTGTAGTCTTAGCATTGGCCTCTTTAATTAGTTTGGGAATCCAATCCGCTGCGGTGGAAGCTGCAAGCCAGTTATTAATTTTGTTGATAGCTTGGAAACCAGAGAAGAATGTAATCTTATCCGCTACTTTGGACAGGTAAGAATCATGCCTTTGTCCAAACATTTGCTTATTAACATTATAGTTAATAGCACCAGATGTGCGTACAAACTTACGACGACTCTCGGTAGCACCTTTAATTGCGGACCTAAAGAAGTTCATATATCCGGCATCTGCTATTGTAGATATCAGAGACTGTGTAATATTGGGAATTGTAGCGAGACCAAGACCAATCTTAGTTCCCACAGAGAATGACATCCACTCATCTAGAAACTTCTTAGTAAGAGGAGAGTAGCCCTTATCTGGATTAAGCTCCACGATACCAGTAAGCTGGTCAAACATTTCTGTTGCCATCCTAGCGGCTTTCGGGTCTTTTATCTCAAGTTTCTTTATCCTGCCAAGCATCTTCTCACCTTTCGGTCCGAAGTTCTCTACATATGCTACACGCCTTGCTAGCTTGGTAGCATATCTGTGCAATACTACATCTGCACGTCTTTCATAGAAGCCAGACGGTAGTTCAGCTTTCCTAGACTTCTCAATATTGCCAAAGGATATGAACTTATCTCTAAATGACATCTCCCTGAGTCTGTGAACAGCTTCAAATGTTGTACTTATTCCATTACCCTGAGTATCAATCAAGTGTTGTATCGCATCTTTAGTATAACGATGTAATTTTCCTTTTTTCTGTTTTGAAAGGTTCTCGATAATAGCACTAAGCTTTTTAAAGTCACCAGCGGATAAGGCTTTCTTTGCGACCTTCTGGTCAAATGCCAGATGTTCAATCTTGGAAAGCTTTGCTATTTTATATGTATCATCAAATATAATATTAGCAACATCCTCACGCATTATGCGAGGAAAGTAGTTACCAATCCTTTTCTGTACCTCCACACCCTTATCGGCAAGTGGCTTTACGAATTCATCATAGAGTCCGTTCATAATCTTATTAAACTCTGTCTGTGTCCTAGGGTCTTCCATAGCGTCAGCAATCTTTTCAGCATGACGTCTCTGTGCACCGGGTCGAAATGTCATAAATGGAAGATGAATACCAGCCTCTCTCAATCTTTCGTATATCGTTCCTTCGATGTTCTTCTCCGTTGATAAGTAATTATCAACACTGGATGTCACATCCTTACCGGTCCTAGTCCTGTTGAGTGTCTTCTCAACGGGCTTGAGAGCGTCTGAAAGTGGATTAGAAAAGAATCCCTCTTTAGGAATCTCAGCAATATTGGCTTTAATTGCAGCCATACGCTTCTGTGTATTGGCAACATCACGTTCAAATCTTAATCTTTCTATAATCTTCTCAAGGCTTTTGTTTGACAGTCGTTCAAGACGTACTTGCTTGCTTGTACCTAAAGCAGTACTTTTTATTTTGGCAATGTCTGCCTGTTGCATACCATATTTACGTAGTGTTTTTTCCATACGCTTGATAGCACTGATTCTATACTTCTTAAGATTAACCTTTTTAATCCTTGTGGGTGCTTTTTTACCGAGTATGGAATCAAACACAGTTTCAAGAAGTTGTTGCTGTGAACCCCAAGCCTTATTACGTGACCTTACTTTTGCTAAATTCTCAGCAAGACCTCCCATCATATTCTTATAAAATGGAGCAAGTTCTCTTGTTGGTAATCTTTCTGTTAAAGCATACTCAGCAAAAGCCCTAGAAAAGAAGTTAGCAGGATTCGTACTTAAAGCCTTAGCTTCCTTCGCAGTGGCACCACCTTCTCTGAAATATTTTTCTAAAGCTGAAATTCTAGTTACAACATCCTTACCACCTTTGGAGCTAATCACGTAATCTACTTTCTCGGCCTTCATAGTCTTAAAAATGGTACGAACAGCATTGCTTTGTACTATTGTCAATCCTTTGAACCACGTATGAGCACCGAATGTCTCTAAAAATGTGTTCATTACGTTTGCATTCTTATCGAAACCCTTACCCTGCTTAATACCTTCTCCACGTAGTTTCTCTGCAAGCTTCGCACGAATCCTTATTCTTGGACCTTTTTCCTTAGTGCGTCCACCTTTTAATGTATATTTAGCACGGGGTTCCTTTAGTTGACGTGAAAGCTCAACACGCAGACCTTTAATTGTCTTCTCATCCACACCCTTGAGTGTTTCCATAATTATCTGTGCCTGCTCCGCAAAGATTGTAGGCTCTTTACCACGAGTAAGTGTTTCTAGGTCCTGCGCTAGGCTTTTGTGACTTGCACTCTTCTTGGCGAAGTTCGTAAAGCTTATAACCCCGGATGCCTCCCTGACGCCAGCCTTGAAACGCACGTGTGTATCGTAGAATCGATTTTCAAGCATGGGCTTTAGGGTCCTGCCCGATGCTACATCATAGAGAGGTATCATATTCTTTTTAGTCTCTGGGTCCTTAAAGACCTTTCCTATAATAACCTCACGCCTGCCACCTTTAGGGGTGCGACCAAGTTTAGAATACCATATCTCAGCAAGTCTTGGTAGTTTATCACCACGTTCCTGAGCTTTCTTACGAGCAGCAAGTATCTTCTCAGGCTCTGTACGCTGTGCGAGTACCTTCTTTCTCTTCTTCCTGACTTCCTTACGAGCTTCCTTCGCAATGACCTCTGGAGTCAGACCACCGGCTTCAATTTTCTTATCACCAATATACTTAATAGCATCATAGGTTCTTTTGGTCATACCAAGACCCTTGCCCGCTGCCTTCAACCCAAGGACCATACCCGCTGCACCTACCACATCATTTGGATTTGGTACACGTGCTTCGGATACTGGTATAGCCACGCCTAACGTGGCAATCTCTGCTGCTGTCTTAGGAACAGCCTTTACTCCCTTGCCTTTAAGATATCCTCCAACACCACCCATGGAAGCACCTAGAAAAGCACCAGCAGCTGTAGACTTAAGAACCTCTGTAAGGTCCACTCCGCCTTCCTCTGCCTGTTGCTCAATACCGCTGTGCAAACCATCATAGAATCCAAGCATAGTCGCATCTGTGACACCACGATTAATAGCTTGAATTTTGGCTTTGGCTGCCCCCAACGTCGCTGCCCTTTCTGCAACTCGTGGTGCTACCTTACCAGCTATTAGCTTCTTAACAACTGGTTTAGCAAGTGTGGTGCCAATTTTGGCTCCCACTCCAAGCGTAGCAAAGTCAAGTGGCATTACAAAGGAAAATATTTGTGCTGCTATATCTTCTAGGATATTAGGGTCATACCTACTGAGGTCAAAAGGCTTTTCGCCTTTCATAACGGTATGAGCGAGTCCTGTGATAGACTCGTTATATGCTTTTTTTAAAAAATCGGGAAGGTGGTCAGTCCAACTATCTACATCAAGGGAAGGAGCTGATGTAGCTAAATAGGTTGAATCCCTCTCAAGATATGTTCGTCTAGGACCCCTTTCAACAAGATGCTCTGGAAAAGGGTCACCTGACAATCTGATAGTTGAGCCATTAGACATTATTTAAACGGTAACATCGCTTTTTGCTTAAATGGAGAATACCCTAGATAAAGAATATTGCCGCCATTCTCTGCACGATATAATTCACGCTCGATTTTTGTTAATAAAGTTTTGAAATGTCTTCTTTCTTTTGCATCTAATATCATAGTAGGTTCTTGGTTAGACATTGCCAAGCGTATTCTATCTCTTAATGCTGTTAAGTGTTGTAGGGAAGCCTCTCTTTTGTTGACCGTATTTTTTATTTCTACTTGAAGTTTCTTTTGGTACTCAGTATTGCTATCGGGTTTGAATTTACGTATTTTAAGTCTATAAGACTTTGTTGCTTGTTCCGCAGCACTCTGTAAATATGTCGCAATAGCAGCATATTCCCTACCCCTCTCAGAAACATACCTATTATCTTCTGGATTTATTCGGTCTCCTTCCCCACCTGTACCCGTATCTCCCATATAAGATGATAGTTGGTTCTGAGTATAATACATTCCCTTTCCACCTTTAGGTGTGTCCTTATCCTCTATAGCTGTTTGGATAAAACCTTCAAGTTCTTTCTGATAATCCTCCATAGTCTTCTCTACAGTGTCATCCTTATCTCCATCATCGTCTTCTTCGTCAATCTTATCAACAAAACCACGACGTTCTGCTTCTTCCCTAGGAAGTAAATCTGCAATGAAGCCACCGGGAACATACCAAACTAGCTCTCCGCTATCTACAAGACCCATTATGTGATTTACTGCTTCGGGTGTAGCCCTACCTAAGCGGTTGCCATCGGAATCTCTAACATCAGTATTATTAATCCACCACTCAGCAGCTTTTTCAGCATCTTGAAGGGTGAATTGATTTTCTTTCAAAGTACGAGTTGTTGCACCAGAAAGAATATCCTTATAGTTTTGTATAGTATCATCAGCTTCTCTATTAAGTTCATCATAACGAATAATCTCGCTCTCTAAGGCAGTTCCCGGTAAAGGATTACCTTTTTCATCTTTCATTTTTGGGTCGTGCCTATATTCCCTAATATTCTCAAGGGTCGTTACTATATCATCTCTATATCCTTTTAATCTCCACTCTAATTCAAACTTATCAGCCGAAGATAACCTATCCATCTGTCTCATTCTTCTATTGTAAACAATGTCATGTGACGCTCTAGTCGAATAGTCCATCCAATCTTTCTCTGCGTACAAATCCTCTATAGACATTTTACCATCTCTATATTTGAAGGCTAAGTTTTCGGCTCTCTGCTCTCCATCGTATTTTTTCTCCATCTCGTTAATATCTGTTATAGTAGAGTCATACATCTCACCTCTTCCAGTATCATAAGCAAGGTCTTTGGTCATTTTCATTATAATCTTAGCTTGCCCAAACTGGTTTCGGTCTGCAGCTCTTATCGCATGATTGAAGTTAAAGCCAAAATCTTGTCTTTTTTCCTGCCTGATGGTCTCACGCTCTCTACTAAGGCGGTCAAACCGTCTTTGCATATCATTTTTTCGTTCTTTTTCCGCTGCAATAGAACGGTCTTTTTGCATTTCTGCCGTGCGCCATTCTCTTTCCTCTCTTTCCCTTTGCTGGGTAAACTCTCTACGACTACGTTCAGCTTCAGTCTCTGATTTAATCTGTTGAGCATTATTAAGAAATGACATAAGATTATTAAGCGTAATCTGTTGAGGAGTAGGCGTACGGCTCCTAGTGTACATTATGTCTGATAAGCTCGGTACTTGATATGGTGTTGCCATTATTTATTCCTTAATTAAAATCCAGTGCTAAATACCTCGCCACCAGTAGTAAGTCTGTCTTCCCCTCCCCAGCCGCCGGGACCGGGACCGGATGGTAATGGCGGAAGTGGTGGTGTTCCTCCAGCACCCATTTGAGAAAGTCCAAACATCTGTGAGAATATACCCTGTAGTGCACCCAGTAATGAGCCTTCAATACCACTCACGCCAGCTTGGTACTGTTGTCCAATATCATAAAATCCACGTTCTTGTTCTAATCCCATCATACCTTGTTGTATTCCTAAACCTTGTAATAGACTATCAATTCCATAAATATCTTGTTGTTGACCGAGGGTGGCTCTTCCTAATTCCGTACCTAATCCACGCATACCAACATCATAACCCAATTGTGCTTGTTGCTGTGCCGTACCCAATCTACCTGCCGCAGCGTCGTATCCAAGTTGAGCTTGCTGTCCAAGTGTTCCTAGTCTACCAGTTTCTGCTCCATATCCAAGAGTTGCCCGCTCACCGAGTGTTCCTAATGCACGTAAAGCAGCCTGCTCTTGTAATCCTGTCCGACCGTATGCAGCACTTCCAGTTCCCGGGATTACATCTCCAACTTGTGCTCCCGCTGGGATTTCATCCCCCTCTTCATAATACTCAGGTCCACCATAGGCACGTTGTGCCGAAGTTAACTGTTGACCTAAAACGTCCTGTCCATATGTTCTTTGTAAGCCAGCTTCACCTAATAATTGTGAAAGCCTACGTGCTTCTGCACCCTGTTCACCGTAAAGCTGTTCAGCCTCTGTAACTCTTCCTAATCTTTGTGCACCCGCAACATCAGCACGAGTCTGTGCTTCACCATATGCAGCTTGTCTCTGGGCTGTTGACCTTGCTGCCCTAGCTTGAGATGCGGCAAGTCTCTGTTCGGATGTTCCTGTAGCATATGCTTGCTCTGCTTCTGCTTCTGTAAGTTGTTGTGCCAAACTTCCAAGACCGTATTCCTCTGTCTCCCTAGCCTCTTGTTCCGCAAGGCCCGCAGTTCCAAGCTGATAGACTCCCGCCTCCTGTGCGGCGGCCTGCCTACGAGCGGCTTCTCCTGTCCCAAAGCCTGCGGCTGCTTCAGTCTCTTCCCGTGCAAGCCTTGCTCTTTCAAGACCATATGCCCCAGAAGCAAGTGCTTCTTCATATTCTCCACCTGCAGCACCTAACTGTTGTCCTAAAATATCTCGACGATAAGTACCAGCTTCTTCAACACCTCGTAATTGTTCTCCCGCTGCGGCTTCTCCATAGCCCACTTCTGCCTGTTGAGCGGCAGACCTAAGTGCTGTGAGAGTCCGTTGAGTCTCAACATCACCAAGCTCTTCTCCTCTTTCTGCTACCATAGTCTCTAATGCTCGACCACCTCTTTGAGCCATAACCCTCTCAAGCATTGATTCTCTTCCCGCTGCAGTAAAACCAGTCTCAGCTTCTCTTTCTCTTAGTGCACCTCTCTGTGTAAGTAATTCTTCTCTAGCTCGCTCTCCACCTTCTACAAATCGTCTCTTGGCAAGAGCTTCTCTCCGACCTAATCCAGCCACTGCACCCAGACGTTCTGCTTCAATAGCACCCCTCTGAGTTCCAAATCTTCCCATAGCAGTCTGAAAAGTTCTTCCTGCTGCTGCTTCTTCTCTTCCTAGTCTTTGTTGTTCTATTCCACCAGCACCAAGCCTTTCTAATTCTCTCTGATATTCAGTACCAGCTCTGGCTGTCCTGCCACCAACTCTTGTTATTTCAGCAGCTTCCGCTTCTCCAGCACGAGTAGCCTGTCCTGCGTACCTACCTGCTTCAGCGGCGTACGCCTGCTGTGCACGCCCAACCTGACCACCAACACGTGCCTCTTCAAATCCGAGCCTCTGGGTAGCCCTGCCTGTGGCTTGTCTTAATCTTGTAGCTTCTAAGCCCTGTGTACCATACCTTGTCTGTGCAGCTTGTGCCCTAGAAGCAATCTGAGCAGCTTCGAGAGTACGAGCAGTACCAGCCTGAGCTAATTCTGCAGCTATAGCCTGTGATTCGGCTCCACCCTCTCCGTATAAAGTCTCTTCTCTTGATAGTTGGTCTGCAATTGCTCTTGCTTCTGCACTTGTATCTCCGTACAATTCTTGCACTCTAGAAAGTTTTTCTCTCCGTGAAAGCGTCTCATATCCTTCTTTACCTTCTTCTGTACTGTATCGAGCAGCTGCACTATCATATTCATCTTGTAGTCTTTTATATTGTGGACTGTCAGTGCCGTATTGAGCTTCAGCGTCAGCAAGTTGCTCACCAAGCTCATCCCTTGCAAGTTTAGTTTGGTCTTTAGCTTCCTGTTCTCTAGCTGTAATATCAGATTCTGTAATTCTTAATTCTTCTGCAGCTTCAAACCTCTGTCTTTCTAAATCGGCTTTGGTAATACCTAATTGACTGGCTTCCTCTTCAAGTCTTCTATTTAGCTCATCTGTTGTAATACCAAGTTGGTCTGCTTGCTCTTGTTTTCTTGCCTCAATATCTGCGGTTTTGATATCATACCCTGTCTCTACAAATCCACGTTGTGCTTCTTGTGCAGCTATCTGCCTTTCAAGCTCGGCTCCGCGATATCCATATTCCTCAGAAAGAAATGCTTGTTCCTGTGCTCTTTGTTCTCGCAATTGACCAAGAAGAGTATCATAGCGGTCCATCTGAGGCTGCATGATGAACTGTTCAATAGTTTCCCGTGGAATATCTGGAAACATTTCTGAAAGATTATCATAGAAATCATCTCCTAATAAACCTGCTTGCCCCTCAGTAAGACCAAGACTGCCAAGCAAATCTGCCAATGGGTTGCCCTCGTATTGGGACCACTCGGGGAATGGACCTTCTTGGCACTGAGCAATCTCGCCAGAATATTCGTATCCCTCGCACGCTACTTCAGCGTACTGGGTTCCATCCCATTTAAATTCTACTTTAGTATTAATCCACATAGTATTAGTTCTGAAGACTTCGTGCTCGTCTAAGCATCTGATAAGGAGTTAATTGCGTATTTGGGTCAACGCGTTGATAATTTAGAAAAGTTGGTATTGGATTACTAATTCCATATGGCGTCGACATAGGCACGGGAGTAGATGCTGGACCCAGACCTATTGCCTTCATACTTTCAGCAAGATTTTTAGGTGTATCTGTCTCCACTCCTGTACCTGCCCCTCCAAAAAGACTTGACAGTGCCTGCTCTTGAAGAGCAGCGGTGCCAAATTGCATGGCAAAGCCCTGCGCTATAGATTCTCTGGAAGCTATCATAATATCTTTAGCACTTCGGATTTGAGTATTGATTTGACCAAGGTCATATTTTATTTGTTTTGCCTGAGGTTTGCGAAAATATTCTGTTTCAATATTGGCGATATCAGCTTCATTTATTTCCTTACCCTTAAACCCTTTAGCTTTTTTATGCGAGAGTGCTTTTGATAATGCATATGCCGCAGCCGCAGGAACAGCAATACCGCCAAGAGTACTACCTAAAACGGTTTTGAAAGCAGTGCCAGCGGCTTGTTTTGCTCCCCACTTTACGAACTCTCTACCAAGAGTGCCTCCAATGAATCCACCCCAAGTACCTCTTTCTGCTACTTTTGCACCTACCCCCTGTGCGCGACCTGCCTCTGCTTCTTGCTTTCGAGCAATCTCTCTCTTCGCTTCTTCTTGCTGTTCTGTTTCTTTCTCGTATTGAATACCAGCTCTGGCTCTTCCAATGCCAGCCATAGCTGCGTTTCTAGCGTCAATTGCTCGTAACTGTGCTGAAAAAGCGTCAGCCATTACTCCATCTCCTCCCATACATTAGTTGTCACCAGTGTCGAATCTCTCTCTTCAACTGGTAAAAATTCTGTATAATATAATTTTGCTCCCAAACGAATGTATAATCTCAGGTTCTTGCCGGGAACTCGTGCGTAAGCCCTTTCTCCGTCCATCATCTGAGATACCGCAGGTGGCTTATCAGAAATGGCAATAGGACGCTGTGTCATATTCCTGAGTTTTCGTTCCTGTGCCTGCATTAACTCACTCGCTTGTATATAGGTCTATATTCAATAGACATATCATTTATCTGTATTCCTTCCGACGTACCTGTTGTAGTGGTCGGATTTGTAATTTTAAATCTTATGCTCTGGCAAGAGATAGGACTGCTTGAAGTAGCTCTCAACTTCTTCCATCCTGTTCCCGTACCACTAAAATTGCCTGTAAGCTGGTCTGAAAAGCTTGTGCCACCATCTGTAGCATAGTATATCGGTTGTGTCTGGTCATTATCGCTTTTATAAGTTAGTGTAATACCATATACCTTTTTTACTCTGCCGGGGTCACCAAAGTCTATATCTTTCGTGGTCACCTTGAAATTCTCAGCGGTAACGTCACGAATGTCATCTGACCATTCCTTTACACTGTAATTATCAGCAGTAGCATTCCATAGGTTTCCACCTGAGTAAGAACCCCAGTTCGAATTGGTATTGGTCCAAGTCAAATCTCCAGTAGTAAGATTCTGATAGGTGGTTGTCATATTGCCATTCCAATCAGAAACTATATTACTTCGGTTTACATTCGTATCAAATGCTGCTTGTCCCGACACCCAAGAACCTGTACGAAAGTCGTATACGTATACATCTCCATCTGTGGCAAAAGCACTTTTCAAAATAACGAGATAATATTTCTTGGGATTATAACCTATTACAGTATTTGCATTTACATAATCTTGCCAAGTAGATTCCTTAATCTTGTTCCTTAAAAGATTAGTAACATTGTTTCCATCATACAGGAAAAGACCGAACTTATTTATCCAACATATACCAAACTCTGTCTTAACTGCTGCATGAGGATGTTCTATACCAGAGAAGTCTTTTATCTCTTCCAAGAACCAGTTGGCTGGAGAAGGAGAAGCTATATTAAGAATATAAAGTTTCCTCGTCTTGAACGCCAATAACCTGTCTGAATATTCCTCAAGCTTAATAAACTCTTCAGAATCTCCCTTAACAACGTCAATAAAATAACTTCGGGGAAACGTATCAAACTTTCCTACTGGAGTGTACATAATCCTGTCACGCATTTGAATAGTCTGACCGTCTTCGTTCTCTGTCTTTATATTAGCTACAAAACATCTTCGGTTAGCCACTACTGCGGTCTTGTATCCTTCTCCATTACCCGATATAGTAATCTTACGCTCAGAAGGAAGAAAACCATTTAATATTTCATATGTTTCCAGACTTGGAGCTAATGATACAACGCTATTAACATATACTTGGTCACCGCTATTTTTTACCCATGCTGAATAATCACCACTTAATCCTGCCCTAGCACCACGTGCCATGTCAATATCAATAAGCAACGCCCAAGGGTCATCTGTACCGTCTACTCTTACATAAACCCTTGCACCAGATATCCTTTCATCAAAGGGTGCGGTTGCATGCAGATTCATTGTCACTTTATAATTGTCCGCACTCGGTGTAAATGTATTGTTTGCCGTAGGAACGTAAAGCAAGGATTCCTGATGACCGTCATAAATAAACGAAGTGGCAATCTGATATGCCACAGCATCATAGCCACCGCCCGAAACAGACGCTGCCGTTGTGCTGAATTGAAATCCAGCACCTGCGGATGGATAGTTAGATGCGTGAATGACAAGCTCTGTGGGTGCAGCTAATGTATTTACATTAGAGAACCAGTTGTCAAAACTTGTAGTGGAAGAAAGACTCAGACTACCAAAGTGCTGTCTCTTAACGTAGCCATACCAGTAAGGCTGAACAGAAGCACCAAATGTTCCATCAGCAATCCTCAAAGCTTCATCAGAAAAATAGTAAACAGCTTTAATAAGTTTTGTAATAGTTGGAGTACCTGCTTCATTATCATCATCCAACGAATCAAGAATACCACTGTGGTCAAGTGTAATCGTACTTACAGTCACATTCTTAATTCTAACACCATTAAGATTGTTGTCTGTATCATCAGTGCATCCTGATATCGCAATAATATCTCCCTTTCGAAATCCATTAGATATCATTGTATCGTCATCGTCCACAATGGTATCATTAGCTCCACTTGCACTGTTATCATTAAAATCTAATTTATTTGCGGCAAATGTATCGCTTGTGGGTGTGCCCAAGTCAACTTGAGAACTGTTAAATGCATCACCTTTAAGGTCGTATAGGTCTATCGTACCTGTAAGACCATCGCACATTACAAACCAGTTCTCTCCCGTATCTAATGCGGAAGAACCTTGCTCATGGTCAGACTCGAATACAAATGCACCGTATCCGGGCGTAATATGCCCTGCGGTACCATCTGGTATATCCGTATGTGTTGAGTCTCCTCCTAACGGCTTGATTGACATTCTCTCATCCAGAATGATATTGTCTGTTTCAGAAAGCTGATTATCGGCAATATCACGTGGATTGAAAGCGTCATTAAGGCCGCCAGAGAAATCTTTTAGACCATAGAATGCTTTAGGCATGTAGTGCTCTCCTAACCCATCCGTAATAATACTTTTCTAACTCTGGTCGAGTAAGTGCTAACCTAGCATATTCCATAAGTCTGTAAGCCCTTAATCTCTCAGGCTCTAATTTTGCAGTCGCTTTAATTGTTTTTGGTCCCACTTTACCATCTACTTGAATTTTAGATTTATTCTTTCCATTACATGCACGTTGCAATATCTTGGCGGACTTAGCTATTCCCTGATTAACTACCATATCAAAGTACTGTTCCTGCAACTTGTCAGGTAGTCTTTCCACTTTAGCTGGTAGCCAATAATCATCTTTATATATCTCCACGGCATCATCCATTGTAAGGTTCTTTATATCAACCTTTGGATATGCTTTTTTAGAAATACCGTACTTGGTCTCCCCGCCGGGGTCATCAGGGTCGTTTACATAGCCACCTTCCCGTTCAATAA
>Ga0080013_1002995_pt1 | contig 18678 bp, 28 predicted proteins | sample ETNvirenome_6_85_FD_69236 | JGI IMG/M metagenome (GOLD analysis project Ga0080013, IMG submission 69236) | Marine viral communities from the Pacific Ocean - ETNP_6_85 (SPADES assembly) (version 2) | ecosystem: Environmental > Aquatic > Marine > Oceanic | place: Pacific Ocean | collected 2013-06-19 | reverse complement strand
ACCACCTTATCTACCCAGTCTGTGTTGGGTATAGTTTCATCATAACTATTATAGGATTCACGAACACTGCTTCTAAGTTTGGTATCTTTGTTGAGGTTAGTTACTTTAATTTTAAAATGTAAAAATGAATTTTTCTTTCTTATTTCCCACTCTCTTTCCAGTGTTCTCGATATTTCATTTTGTAAAGGGTGTTGTGCAATGGCAGTAGGTTGTCCGTCATCTTCATCTATATAAACAGTTAATATTATTTCGCCCCACATATCATAAGTCCAGGTTACATTCACAACTTCGTCCCATCTCTGTTCTATAAACTGTGCCATTTTTTCTACAAACTTTTCACTTACATTTGGATATCCTAGAAGTTTAGTAAAACCTTTTCTAGCGTATTTTTTGAATATGTTTTCTTCGTTAAGTTCTTCTGAAGTTTCCATGTTATCTTTTATGAAGTTACTTATTCTTGTATACATCTCTTTTAGGTATATATGATATACATAATATGTTTCTCCTTTAGATAATGCGTATATATCTTGTACAAAATTTGCAAAACCTACTTTGAATAAATCTTGATGTGACCCTTCTCCTTTAAAATATTGTGATGGAGTTGTTTTATGATTATTAAATGGTACTGCAACTCTTACATCACTCCATCCACCATCTCTATGAAAAGTAAGTTGAGTTGGTTTCCATAATAGTTTGGATTCTCCCACTAAACTGTTTACTACTTTATTTATAAATTTTTTCTTAGGACTCATAATTATAAATATTATCTATTTATAAAAACAAGTTAAATTTAATCATTTTGATTGCGATTGCCAAACATATAATACCGAATACCTTACGCAATACCATCATACCATTCTTACCTAATACTTTGGAAAGTCGATCACTAAACTTTAGGGTAATATATACTACAATTAAATTTAAAATGATACCAATTAATATAGTCCAAAAAGGGTAAAGAGAATTAAAAGATATTATAGTAGTTAAAGAACCTGGTCCTGCGATAAGGGGAAACGCTAATGGTACTATAGATGAACCTTCCGTATCTGGTTCACTTTTAAAGAAGGTTAAACCTAAAACCAACTCTAACCCCATAAAGAATAATATAAGTCCCCCAGCGATGGAGAATGAAGATACATCAATACCTAAAAAAGATAATGCTCTTTCACCGGTAAATAAAAACAAAACCATAATAAAAAAAGATATAAGGGTTGCTTTAAGACTTTCTATCTTCCCAAATTTTTCCCTTAAATCTAATACTATTGGTATTGAACCAAATATATCAATTACTGCAAATAACGTCATCGTTATTGTTAAAATTTCCTTTATCATAATTCCACTACTATCCATATAATTTTATAAAAAAGAATAAATACTTTAATTTATTACTTTATTTAAATATATCGTTTTTGGGAATTAATGTGTTAAATTTAAGTTAATTTTAAAAAGTCTGTGTAGGATTAAATTATATCATTTTAGATAACTCAATACATTTCTCAAAATCTTCAGATTCTTGAAAATAAAGTAACATATTTTCGATATCCATTTTAGTTGGTTCTGTTTCTACATTGTGAGCAAATACTAACTCAGAAATACCATTTTCTATTATTAATTCCTCAATACTTTTATTATTAGTTAATAAATCATAGGAATTATTCATTGCATTTTCCATATATTTTAATAAATTTATTTCGTCCATGTTATAAATATAGTACAAAAATTTTTATAAATAAATGGAATTTTCTATAAATTTTCTTTAGGGATAAACTTAAAGTATTTTATAATAAAGTTAGATTCTTCTTTATTATCTATATCGGCTTTGGTGTCAATACTATTATTAATTATCACATTCATATTAGTATGTCTAAAATGGCGTAACACATACGGGTTAGTTATTTCCCTTACCATTTTCTCATTATAAAATATTTGTATTTTATCTCTCTCCCATAAACATCCATATTTTATAAAATTCTTAGATGGGTCTCTAAATCCCATCCAATGAGTTTCTGCCCCTTCACTAGTATTGTTTGGTGTATCACCATAATGAAAATTAGTTTGTACATTCCAAAAACCAAAAGGGTTTAAAAAATCAAATGAAAAGTAACCATTTGTTCTTCTCGTATACCCTTCAAAGATATCTATTTCTGGTGGCCAAGAATCCCAAGACCACATCCAAAATGCTGGCCATAAATTTTTACCTCTGGGTAATTTAGCTTCTATCTCAAAATACCCATAACCAAATGTTTCGGTACACGAAACTAACCCCACACCTATGTTACTAGTAACATTTAATGTTTCAAATTCTTTAGGGTTATAATGGGTTTTAAGATTTAAATAACCATTATTATCAATAGAAACTGCAGAAGGATCATACCAACACATAGGTTTATCGGGATGAATATTACCCCATCTTTCCTGTTTTATCCATTTATATCCACTCCATTCCATTATTTCTTTAAACTTTTTCTATAATGATTATTTAAGTCAGTGGATCCAAATTTAGAAGTACTTAACCCAAATACTATCATTAGTATCATTATTGGGGTTGCTGCCATCCAACTTACTGTTAAATTATAATTCCATAAACCATGAAAAGTTATTGCGGAAAGTAAACCAATTAAGGTATATACCCCCATTTTTAATTTTTTGTATTTGTACATATAAAACCCAAAAAGTGATCTATTACCATATTTACCTATATCAATTTTACCTAATCCCATCCAATAACCTAAAAATAACCCAAAGATTAAATGTCCTAATGTTGAGGTAAGAGAACGAGGTAGTACAATACTTTCACCATACATTATACCATACATAAAGTTTTCAAACGTTGCAAAACCCAACCCTATTATACCCATATAGAACATAGTTGCAACAGGATGTATACTTTGTTTTCTGAATAACATCATAACACCAGCAAAAGATAATAATTTACATATCTCTTCTCTAGGTGCCACTGAAAAGAATTGTAAATCAAAGGGGTTTGTTGCCACTATATCTACTAGTGCGTAGTATAATTGAACAAAGTTGGTAGATAATATACCACCAAAGAAACAGAGTGCAGCAATTTTTAAATTTAATGTTTTATTAGGTGCAGTTAGATATAAAATCATTATGTAAATGAAAGGTGGTAAAAATAATTTTAATAGTAATAATATATTGAATTCGACTAACATACAATAAATAAATAGGATTAATAACCCCCATTCTATGGTATGAAATGTAAAAGTTTTGTAAACCTATTTATTTTTGTTTACCATTTCTTTCCATTTAGAAAGTATAAATTCTTCTATGTTTGACCCTAATAGGGTTGAAGGTCTAAATGCCATTTCACCAGCATAAAACTTATCTTCTTTTTTAGAATAAAAAAAGTCTAATCTAAAGAAATCTATTCTAAGGTCTTTTGCGATCTGTTTACAAATTTCGTATTCTTTATCCCAATTAAAATATTCATTTTCTCTATCAATCATATCTACACGATGCCATTCTTTTGGCCCGTTTCTAATATCACCAACAATAGGACACCCATATAAAACAAATACTTTAAATTCGTAGTCGTATTCAATATATTCTTCTACTAACATTCCCTTTTCTGTTTCTTTCATCATTTTAGGTTCAGTGACTCTTGGCGATTTTTTTAGACTTTTATTAAGAGATTCATTAACTTTTTCGTAATCAGTGTCATTTATAAAAACACCATCACTTTCCGACATATGTGCAGGTTTAGCAACATATTCTTCATGAAAAGATAAAATATGTTTTAAATCTCTCTCAATATTTGTATAATAATAAAGTTTTGGTACATTTAATTCCCACCCCTCAAAAAAGTTTTTAACTTCATATTTGTTATAAAGTTTTTTTATTGTGTTACACTCTATTTTATTTTTATGTCTTAATGTACTTCTATAATCTTCTTCCATTGGTGTTTTGTACTTATCCTCTATATCCGAATGATTGAATTGAGGTATCCAACTACCTAAGTTATCTGGTTTAAAAAGATATGGTTTAGCATCAAATGACATACTCTACACTAATTATTTCTCCTTTATTTATCCTTTTAAGTGAATGTAAACTAATATCTCTACCTTCTTTAACTAATTTACTATTGGGTGTTTTAGATTCCCTTAAATACCCACCAATAGGATTTGGTTCAAAACAACAAGATGGTTTATACCAGTGATGACATACCCCAAAATTAAAACCTTCTTCAATATCTTCTAAAGCAAACAAAACATATTTACCGACTCTTTCTTCTATTGATATACAATTTGGTAAGGGTATATAATGTCTATTATTTTCAGTATCTGGTTTAGTAGGATCATACCAACTATATTTTAATAAAAGTTCTTCTCCTTTTATTATATCTCTTATAGTAAAAATTCTATTGTGCATACTATACCCGCATTCCCACATTGGGTTAGGTTTTTCTTGTTTTAATATTACGTTTGGTGTTTCACAATAATTAAAGAAAGCAATAGTAGGATTTCTTAAGGTTACTATTTTATTATTCCTATTATGAAAATCAAAATAGTGTCCTATTCCTAATTCTGTTCCTTCAAGTATAAATTCTTTAGCAAAAACTCCTAAACCATGTAAGGATGAGTTTTTTAGTTCTAAACTACTGTGGTGGATATAACCTTTTTTAATTGGTTTTTTCATAAGTAAAAAAAGGTTGTTTTTCCATCCAACTTACAGGGTAATAATATTTTTTTAAAAAAGGTCTATTTTCTTCTTTTTTACTTATCGGCCTATAACTTATGATAGTTACATTAGGATTATTTGCAATAATATTGTCGTTAGATTTATATACTTCTTCACCAGAAAAACAAAGATTACTTTGCCATATTAAATCACCGTCTTGAAATTCGAAATCATAAAAAGAAAAATCTTTTAATTCGATATTGTTCAATTTATAATCTTTTATGAGTTTATTACCAAACTCTATTCTAAAGGGATGAATATCAATACCAACTGTTTTTATATCAGGATATAAGTCATTCCAATAAAAATTCATCCAACCAATACTACAACCTACCACGATAAATCTTTTAGGGGATATTGATACATTATTGATTAAATTTATAAAGGTTTCGTAAGGTGTACTACCGTAAGTGAAGACAGATGTATCATCAATTGTTTTTTTTAACTGGTTACTACATCTACTATCATCTACTCTAAAGTTAGAAATATACCCTTCTAAATCATTTAATAATTTAGTATTTTTCATATATAGTTTTATATATAAATAACTAATTTTATTAAAAGATAATAAACAGTTTGTAAAAGAATTGTTAAGAAAGTTTAATTATAAGTTGGGTCTTATTTAAAAACCCAAATTCAGAAGTTAACCCATAATCAACTAAAACGTTATCCACAATTTTTTTCATTTGATCACTATGTCCAATAATAATTATTACTTCATTACTTCCTTTCGTTAAATGTTCCCCTAAAAAAATATCTAATTTTCTAGATACTTCATTATGTCTAACTCCGTGTAAATCTAATTTATTCATCAGTAATTTTTTTTATTATTTTATGAACTTTATCACATAACTCATATTCTTCTTGTTCTATAAAGTGTGTTAAAGATTTATTTAAACTGTCTTCCCAATTTTCTTTTGTAACACACAAAACAAATGTAACACCTCGGTAGGCATTAACTACTTTCACTATTTCTATAGAGTCTACATCATTATCATACGCGAATTCTACAGTATCCATTATTTTTATATGTATATTTGTTTTATGGTTTTTAAGGTAGTCTTTTTCTTCAGCCTCACTATTAATATGTATGACAGGTATTTTTCCCATTAATTGTAAAAACTAGTTATTAATTCAATTTTTCTCATTATCTCTAACCGCACACTGGGGTTCGTTTCGGTTAATAACCGTTTCCTTAAATCCTTTAAGTCTTTCATTACTTTTTCATCACTATTAATAGAATCCATCTTTTTTTTCTTTCTTTTTTTTAAAAGTAAGTAAATTACTAAACTAAATATAAGTGTGGGAATTAAAAAAATAAAATATAACATGTCTTTTTTTTTAACATAAATATGAAAAATTTATGCCGACATCACAAATTCCATATATTGTTCATACTTTTTTTGTACGATATAATCAGCAATTTGTTTACAATCTTCTTTAGGTAAAAACAAATTATCCTCTAATATTAGGGTTATTGTGGATGAAAGATAATGTCTCTCTGAAGATGTACTTACTTTATAACATGTATGTGTAGATGTAGTCGGATTAGTTATTTTAACTATGGATGGTGTACCCATGTGACATTTACTATAAGAAATATAGTCAGCTAAAAAAGATTTACCTTTTTCTATGAAATAAATAATATGTTTATCTGTTAACATATTATAAAGGTACAAAAAAATTATTTATTATCCAAATATATTTCGTTTAATAAATCAATTACTTGTTCATCTTTTAAAAAAAAGTTATCTTTTACAACAGATAAATGTACTGTTTCATCATCAAAACACTTTTCATAGTCTTGAAACTTAAGTAATAAATCATTAATGGAGTCTAAATAATCATAAAAAAAAGTTTTATCTTTAGTATTAATTATTACTTGAATTGCACCTTCATAGTCATCTTTAAAAATTCTTTCATTTAAAAGGTTAATATTAGACTTAATAATATTTCTTTTACACTCCAATAAAGAGTTATTGATAATTTCTCTTATATTTTTTAATTTCTCACTATCACTTAATAATTCATCATAAGTATTTTCTTTTATTAAATCTTTTTTTTCTAAAAAAGAAATGATAGCTTCTTTTATCTTATCATTCATCTAACAAATATACGTCATTTTTTTTATATAGTCAATCATTGACATATTGATTTATTTCCCTTATCTTAATATGTCTTTTAAAATAATTATATATACTTATATAATAGAGATATGACTGACGATATTACTAAATTAATAGTTAAACTACAACGTAAATTAGAAAAAGAGTACGGTGAAGACTTCCAAAATTTCTATCTAGTAAATAATATACATAATAAATGGGAGGGGTTAATTGGAACTAACGAAGATAATAGAAGAAGTGTAGAATATTATACAATAGAAGATAGCAAAATAGTAAAAGAAGAGAAAACTATTTATTAATTTCACAAAATGCAACGTAAATTAAAGTTAATTGGCAAAAGAGTAGTGCTAAAAAACGTATACAATATAAATAATGAAAAAGGTATAATCATTGAAGGTTATAGTGATATAGAAGGGGTATTACAAAAATTAAGTACTAATGATTTTTTTGGGTGGGACATGTGCGCAACAGTTAATGGTCACATGTATAAGATAGATAATTTATCTCAAATATTGCCTATTTATAAATAAGATGAGAACAATATTATTTAAAAAAAACGGATCTTTACATCTCATAGATAAAGTTAGTAGAGAAGTAGAAGTGGTAGACACAATAGTAAATTATTTAGACTGTCCTGTAGAATTTGAGGTGGGGATAACTTTTAAAACATTTTTTAATCACATAGTAAAAGAAAAAGATTTTCTTAATATACTTTTTAAAGAAACTATGAAAGGATCATGTATAGATGTTTTTTTAAAAGAGTGGGACAAAAAAGGGAAAAGCGTAAACCCAGATAAGGGAATACAATTTTTAAAAGCATATAAAATATTTGATTATATACAATTAAATAAGGAAAAGGACTTTATAGATATTCGAGTTGACTTTGATGGTATTGGTAAAGAAGATCAATTATATAATTTAGAATTTATACCATTAAATGAATTAAAAAACATACCTATACTTATCGCAGATAACATGTCTATTTATAGAACAGTCTCCAATCTAAAGGGAGAAGAGTTATTTTTTAGGGGGAATTCTTTTGTTCTTTTATTTGAATTGTTGGGTACTGTGTTATATGTATTAACTATACATAAAAATCCTGAAGGTAGGGATTCTGCCAAAGAAAAATTCATTCAAATTTTAGGTAACACTAACATTATAGAAATGTTGGAAGAACAGAAAGAAGACGCAGTAGAAATACAAAATTTTGAGGAAGCTTCTCAACTTAAAAAGATTTTAGATAGACTTCAAAACGGATTTACGAATGAGTAATTTCTTTGATTTGGTATTCACTTATTTTTTTTGGTAACAAGTAATACATTTTCATTAACTGATGAAAATTATGTTCTACTTCGTCTTTAGAATAACCGGTTAATTTCATTAACCCTAAATCACTTACAATATTCCCCCATCTATCATAGGATTCTTTAATAAATTCTCCAAAATAAGGATTCAAAATGTAGTCATAAGTAATGGTATATAATTTCACTTTAGATGATATCTTTTTTCTCTTTTTAATATTCTCTTTATAAAACGTTTTAGGTAACATACTATTAAATATCTTCCTCTTCCTTAATAACCTCTTGAATAATTTTTTTTTCAATTGCAGTATTCCATACTCTCACTACATAAAGGAGATGAAAGGAACATATTAGTAAAACTTGTATTATTTCAAATACCATTAAATTAAAAAATATGATGGGATATAATGTTAATGACAGTTTACCAAAACCGTTTACTCTTTTATCATTCCACATCGCAAATGTTGCAAATATAAAGAAAAATACTGCACAACTATAATGTAGTATGGAAAACTCGTACATATCAAATATTGATAAACAAATTAATGCCATTGCAGATATTTTCCATTCATTATTACTATGTACATATAACCCTACCGATAGTATAGAAAAAATCATTGTAAACACTAATGGATTGTATTGATAATATTGACTATAACTCTCTTCCCACCCGTAAATTATTGGCAATAATATTATAGATAGGATACCCAATATTACCAGTGTTAAACGAGTGCTCAAATTAAATTTACTTGGCACATTTTTCATAAATTAAAAGGTTTCTATTATATAAATATGTAGAAAATAATTTAATAAACCAAAAAAAAGGGAGAATTTCTTCTCCCTCCTTTTAACAAATCAAATCACTATTACACCATAGTCTCTGATAAACTCCACAACATTTTGTTAACCTTTAGATTTTCATCTATGGACTTAACTGCTCTGGTTTTATTATATTTAATTTTTCCGTCTTTCTTAACGTAGGTATTTAAACCTCCTCTAATCATTCCCTCTTGTATTCTGTTGAATACTGTCCACAAATCATTTCCTTTGTCTGCGGCTCTGTTAATGGTTAGTAATTCGTCTAAGTTAACGTGTCTGTCTTTACCCCATCTTTCGATAACCGCTTGTTGTGCGAAATCTTGTCGTTGTTGAGGTGTTAGTTCCACACCCATCATACCTTGTACTTTACCAATCACTTGTGGAATGTGAGTTGTAATCTGCCCCACAGTTTCTAAGATAGATGATTTTTTAAATCCTTTGTGACGAATAGTGTACTCATCAAAAGTTTTGTCCGCAACTACTAATCCGTTACTACAAACCAATCTGAATAACCCAACGTGAAATTTAAAAGATGATCTACCATTGTGAGAGTTCGTTAATACAATCTCTGGGTGGGTATCCCCAATCTCAGATGAAAGATTATCTAACTCTGTATTTCTGAAACGTAGAATGTGTTTCTTAAATGGTACATTTTTTTCATACCCTTCTCTAGTTCGAGTTTGCATCGCTGCCGTTGGTTTCCAATTCTTCTCTTCTAAGATATCAATTACCCTAGTAGTAGGAATGTGTTTGTAAATGTGTGAAAGATGTCTTGATTGTGTCTGTGTTAATGCCGAAGGACACTGTGCTCCGATTTGTTCTAAATTTAAATATTCCATAGTTATTATTTTTTTGTTATTACAAATATACTAATTATTTTTTAAACTGCCAAATATTTTTAAAAAAAAATACATTTTTCTTATTTCTGTGTCTAATATAAAAATATTCATACCTTAAAAGTATAATATTTTTTTTAATTATCCAAATTTATTACTTTATTTTTAATATTTATAGGTATAAATTTAACTTTATGGACAAATTTAGTAAAATAGAAGTAAAAATAATAGATTTTATCAATAAGGAGTTTTCCGGTACTTATCCTACTAAAAAATCTGTGATAAGATGGATAAAAGATACGTTAGGTTTTACCAATGAAGAAGCTCAACAATGGTTTGTTTTATGGTTTTTAAATAAAGATACCAAATCTTATGTCTCAATTGGCAAAGATTTTAGAATTCCGTGGGAAACTATTGAAAATGTTAATAGGGGAGATGCATTATATAAATTTGTAGAAAGACTAAAAGAAAAAGATGGTGATGAAGATGAAGTATTAGAAGTTTATTATCCTAGTGACGAATACAATAAATTAGTTAAGACTTTATTGGGTGATGATTTTCATTATTGTGACCCTAACGGATATGTTAAAACACCTTGTGTTCATTTTGATGAGGATGGATTAGTAATTGCAGGTGGTAGTGATGACTTTGAACACTTTATATCTGGAGTAGGAGATCAATCATGGAGAATTGGTGACGATGGTGGAAGTAATGAAGATTATGACACTGAAGAATTCAACTATGTAATGTATAATGATAAAACATTAGATATAGTAAAAAAGATAGGTGATATAGTAGGTGTTTACATTGATGATCCTAAGTATGATGGTATTGAGGATGGTGGACTATACACTTATTTGGATGCATTTCTTACGGATGATGATAAAGAAGATGTAATAAATGAATATTTATGGGCATTAAATAGTGAAACTGGTAGGTATAGATCAGAACAAGTAACAGAATATTATGAAGATGAAGTTACTTACGTTCCTTACACCAGTGAATTTTCTTATGGCCCATACACCATAAAGATACCATATGAAGATTTATTAAAGAAAATTAAAGAACATGGTATTTTCACATTCAGTGATTTACAAGATTTAGAAGAAGAACTAAACCCTTGTGAATATTGTGATTTGGATGATGCATATTGGGGTGGTGATTTTATTGACGATGCCGGTGCAAAATATGTTAAAGAAGTATTAAATGCGGAACTAGAACGAAAATTACATAAATTAGAGGATGATGAAAATTACGCAGAAAAAATAAAACTAAAAAAAGAGTTTTTAGAATTTCTTAAAAAAAGTGGGTTTACACAACATAGTTGGATGAAAAAATGGACTAGTGGGGATGGAAAATTACAATTTTTAGAAAAGGATTTGGATTTTGATGAAAAAATGATTACTTTTACATATAACGGAGAAAAACATAAAACTTCGTTAGAAAATTTCACCCCTTGGGTACAAGGTAGTGTATTAGATTTAAATGAATGTGTAACAGTAAGTAAATTCAGATTAATTATGGAAACAGTAGGAGACCCTTTAGATATTAACACTATTGTAATCTTTGACTTCGATGGTACGTTGATGGACACACCACACGCAGAAGAAGGTAAAAGAGAATGGGAAGAAAAAACTGGTTCACCATATCCACACAGAGGATGGTGGAGTAAAAGAGAATCTTTAGATACTGAAGTATTCGATATCCAACCCATACGTCCAACAATAGACGAGTACGAAAAATACACTAAGGAAAAAAATACCTTATTAATTATGTTAACTGGTAGACTACCAAACCAATCTGATCAAGTGGAACAAATTTTACATGATAATAATGTTGTTTTTGATGAATATCATTATAAAGATGATGGGGACACTTTTTTCAGTAAAATAAATACAATCAATAGTTTATTGAATAGATTTCCTAATGTAGATTCTATAGTTATGTATGAAGATAGAGAACCACACGCTATAGGTTTCAAAGAATGGGGTGAAGGTAAGAATTTAAATTTAGATGTGAAGTTAGTTACTAAACCTCAACTAGATTTTAAATAAAGTCCAAACAAAGTTGCCGCAATACCAAAAATAATTTGTACAACAACCCAAATAGTGGTAGACATAGTTTTAAATGTCTTCAAATCACTTACTTCTGTTTGTAATTCTTTTAATTGTGTTGGGGAAGATACCTCGTCAACATTTCCTTTCCAATCTTTTAAAGAGGATATTTCATCTTTAAATTGTTCTAATTTAGAAAGTTCTTGTTTAATAGCACTATTCTCTTCAGTAAGGGAATCTACTTTATTATTCAATTTCTCTAATTCTGCCAAAACAAGTCTAGAATACTCATTCCAACCATTTTGGTTTCCATTGTTACCCATAACTAATTATCTTTTACTACTTCACAAGTACAAAGTAATACATCTTTCCCGTCTACCTTTTTTAATGTAATTTTAGATATAAAATCTTGTCCTGATTTATGTGGACATTTAATCACCCCTTGCCAGTTACCGTCTTTATTTAATTGAGTATTAATTTCATCAATAGGTCTTTCGGGTATCTTAAGAAATAGTTCGTAGTGTCTTTTTCCCACCATATCATTAGGATTTTCAAAACCGTATAATTCTGCAAATAACTCATTCACTAACAGATATTTCCAATCTTCTGCCATAATTGCCATAGGACGAGGTGATGTTAAAAACACATGTTCTAAAATATCGAAATGCTGAACTTTTTCTATTAAATCTTGATCGCGGAGCGATAAATCCTCAACTAGTTGTCGTAATTTGTCAATGTTACTCATTTGCGTCTTTTATATATAAATATATAAAAAATCTATTAAATTATTTAATACCTGATAAGTACCACTTTTTTACATTGTTGCGTGGTTTTTCATATTCATTGATATGTGTGATAATACGATGTGCATCGTCTTCATCTTTAACTTCATAAGATAAAGTGTTGAATATTTTACTTTTACTAACCCCATCAATGACATCAGTTTTCTTATTGACTCTTTTTAAATGTACTGTTAATCTTTTCATTTTGTTTTTATTTTTGTTGGTAATTCCTGTTTAGTTAAAAAATTATCTTTAATAAACTCTATAACAACTTCTTCACTATGATTATAGTCTTTCCATTGTATAAAATTAAACTCATCGTTTAAATGATATTCTTCTTCATCCCAATCATTTGTAAGTGGTTCTCCACTTATTTCATCGTTATAATTATCATCCACCCACTCATAATATTCATTTGTTTCTAACTCCCTATATGTATTTTCTTCATCCTCTTCTAAAATAAATTTAACACTTAAATAACCATTGTCATCACAATCCATTTCCAAAATTTCATTAATGTTATAATTTTCCATAACTTTTTTTGGAAATAAATATGGTCATTTTCTCATTTCTTCTTGTAAATCTAAATAATTACTATTAATTTTATAGTTTGGGTTATCTTTTTCCCCCACTAAGTCTATGAGTTTATCTAAATATTGTTTTGCTTTATGTAAATCCTCCACACCATTTTTTTCTTTCCACCTAGTAACGTATTTTACAATATTACCTTCAAAAAAATCTAAGTTATGTGAATGTGCGTAATCCCACATCTCAATTCCTCTGTTATAATGTTTAGGGTGTTTTACTCTTTCTGACATATTATTATAAATTTTAATTAAATATAATAATATATTTATAAATTGTCAATTATCGTTTCCTAAAAAGATAAAAAGGATCGGAATACTCACCATCTTCTTGTGTAATAGTTTCTTCATTTTCATACCCATCGTATGCCCCAACCCAATGACCTACACCATCGGAATTAATTGCTCCCTCAATTACATCTTCTTTTTCAATGGATATATATCCGTAATCTTCCGCCTCTGCAATATCCATAGTTTGATCATATATCCACGATTCTATATCGTTTAATGCTTCGTATGTTTTATCCGCAGTTACTTCTTCTACATATTTTTCCGTTAGATTTTCACCACTATATTCCTTTATAATTTCTTTATATTCTTCTAACTCACTTTGGAATTTATCTATTTCTCTATAAGATTCCTCCAAATATATTTCTAATTCCTCAAAAATTATTTTATAATCATCGTATCGTTGTTGTAACTCATCAATCTCTTCACTATACTCCATATCTCTATAGTTGATTTCGTCATCACTATAATAATCTAATCTTTCAATATCCTTTTCTAAAACTATTAATTCCGATTCAATATTATCTTTTTTAAATTCTTTTTCTTGAATCTCTAATGTTAGTTTTTTAATCTCTTCTTTGGTGAATTCAATCTCATCAGTTGCATTTTCATAATCCTCACCCGCTCTTGGTCTATACCCAAATAGTTCATCTCTTAAGTCCTCCTCATCATCGTTTGCTGATCTATCAATTACTTCACTTTCTATACGATTTTCTATTTCTTCTTCATCAGGACGTACATAATTTAGTAACCAGTCTTGATTAAAGGAATCGTAACCGTCATGAGTTATCATATCCATAATATGGGTGGCAGCAGAATTCCATGCTTCTCCACCATCTCTCGCAATTAGATAAGTTTCATAGTGACCTCTTGCCACATCAAACACTCTATACTCTGGTAAATAAGTGTCATATGCATCATCTATTTGCCCCGGATATACTTCAAAAACCAACCTTTCGGGTACACCTTTAAATTCTGCCAATACTTTTTTGTAGTCATTCGTATCAGTTTGATCTAACTCTACTACCTTATCCATTTCTAAAAAACCATTTTCTAATTTATGTGCGGTAGGCGCATTTAACATATATAAATTAATTAATCTCATTTGCATTTCTAAATCTTCTATCGCCAACGTATCTTTAATAAATTTATATATTAATTTATCATCATTATAGGCGATACCTTTCTTTAACATAAATTGTAAAAATTTCCTATCAACAGGTTGTAGTTCAGTATACTTTATGTTACTGTCATTAGATTCTGATATGAGTTTATAAAGTTTCATCATCTCAATATTGATTTAAATGGGTGAGAGAGTTGATCAAATCTCCAATCTTCCATTTCCCCTTTAAGAGTGTGTTCATAAAATTCTACAATCCTATCCGTTTTTTTATAAATCTCTAGGTCATGACTATCATTATCTATATCATATTCTTGGTTGTGTACATCCCACGTATTATCACTTAATACTATTATCCCTTTGATCTCACTCATAGCTTCATACCAATCAGTATAACCCTCGGTATAGTATTCACCTACCTTTTCTCCGGGACCGGGTAATTTAACTGGTGATATTAATTTAATTCTCATTTCAATAATCTGGTGAAAATATGTTGTGTCACATACTTCAGTATCACCACCACACCAATGACAATCTTCATTAGATGTACCATCACCATGACATTCATCACACTCTAATTCTTCATTTCCACTACCATCGCATTCATCACATTGTTCTTCCTCTCCTTCATCATCTCTTATACTACCTTCACCATCACAAATCCCACATTCGTACCTTGTTTCTCCTTCACCATCACAATACCCGCAATCTTCATCTTCATATCCACTCCCACCACACTCATCACAAGTCTGACAATCTTCTTCTTCTTCATCACTTACATAATCATCATAATAATCAAGTTCGTAAAAATAATAATCGTATGGTTCTAAAATAGGATCTGTCAACCAATTTTCTACCTTTAAATTAGTTATTAAAAGAAATGCTAATTCATTAATTTTATCATCATCCAGAAAAAGTGAATCTTTCATAAACTGATTCATATTATTATATGGTAAATCTCTAGTCTTTTCTTCATCACCTTTAAAATATCTATTAAAAAATATATGTCTTTTACTACCCAAACTCCATTTCTCGGCAGCATTTCTAAAATAATCAAAATCAAATTTTTGAGAAAGAATATTCATTAACTTTCTATTTACAGGAGTATCCAATTTTGGGGTGATGTAATTCTCTCTAAAATTAGCACCATACGCTTCTAATATGTCAATAAATTTAATCATTATCGGTGCATAATTAAGTTTTTAAAATATGTATTAAATCTTAAACTATCATAACTTATATCCCCTTGTGGGTAAAAAATAGTAACTTTTTCTTCTAGACCTTCCAAGTCCCCTTTATCGAAAGTAGATTCCGTATCAGACCACCTCTCTGTCATCGATATTAAAAGACCACTATTTTCTTCGTACCAATCCTCAAACTTAGTTTCCTCAACTTTTGGTTTATCTAAGTTTGGTTCGTTACTGTAAAATATTATTGTATTATCTGTTATATGATATTCCTCTTCATAGAAGTAGGTAACCCCATCTCCACCACAGTCGAAACAGTCATCTTCTAATTCACCACCACCGCCACAATCTTCACACTCTACATTTCCTTCACCATAATCATATTCACCTGAACCCTGACAACCTTGACAATCATTATTAATTGTTCCCATACCATCACAACTTCCACAATCACCATCAACCTCCACTTCATCTTCGTGTATGTCACTATAGTAACCTACTTCATACACATAAAAAGTTTCATCTGTTTTTATAGGGTCAGTTAAATAATCTATTGGTCCATTTAAAAATATTAACCAACATAACTCAGTAATTTTATCGTAACCTAAGACTAAGGTTTGATCCATAAAATTAAAGATACCTTTCTGCCTCATCTGATCCAATATTGGATTATTCCAATCATTGTATTTAAAATTTAAATCGTACTTTTTTGCAACTATGTTTAATAGTTTCCTATTAACTAGCGTATCTAAATCTTTGGATTCTGTTAGTATGTGTTTGAATTTAATCATATACTAATAAATATGATTAAGAATAGATTTCTTTCACTTTTCCTTTAATGATAATTTCTTCGTCTACAGGTTTCCAGTCGGTAATAAGGTTTGAGTTATATGGTTTACCATCTTTAGGTATTGCAATAGTCACATGTGGTATCTTATTATTACTAGGGTAACCATCTACTTTTACGGCAATTGCGTCTTCTGAAACACCTATCTCTTTAACTGTTAATTGTACTGTTTTTCCTATATCATCACGAAGATGTTCCGGCACATGTTCCTTAAAACCCATAGTCATATGGTGGGCAATTTTTTTCCAGTTTAAGGGGATATCCACATAATCGTCAACAAACATAATTAAGTTATCTTGGTCATCATCATCTAACACCACCGCAGAATATAATAAGTTACCTGTAGATTCATTTAATTCTTCTACTTCATCTTCTTCAGTATGACTCTTAGGCATTATACTAATATTCCATTTATTTAATACTTTTTCTAACGCTACGGGAAGAGCCATAGACACCGCACCTAAACCCATTAATGCTACTATCCTAGCTAAATCTTTAGATTGTTCTTTTAGAAATTTCTTTTCTTCTTCTGTTACAGTTTGTTTATTAATAATTTTTGCAAGTATTTTCGCAGCTTCTGTCGTCTCTCTCCCTTCTCTTCTCGCACCATTAACAAACTCTCTCCATGATTTTTTTAAGTCTTCTAATTTCCCCTCAAATAAAAAAACCGGTTGTTTACCTTCTTTAATTAATTTAATTTTTTTCTTAACTAATCTTTTTCCAGACTTAATAATGTGTTTCTTTTTCATATACACATAAATATATAATAAACATAAAAAAACCCTCTTCTGAGGGTTTTAAAAATCTATTTTTTTATGAACTTTAAAGACCCCTTTCTATGGTTATGATCAACATCTAATACATAATATCCTTTCTTGTATTTATCTACATTCAATTCAATTATTTTCCAATCCCCAATGAAAGACTTATTATAAATTCTTTGACCTTTGGTATTATATATAGAAACCATTGTATTACCCCTTAAAGTCTCCCCTAAATATAAAGTTAACTCTTCTTCTACCGGATTAGGATTTATACTTATTTCTATAGGTTTATCATAGAATACTCCTATAATATTAAACTTTTCATTTTTACCATCATAGTCAGTTTGCATCAATCTATAATAAGATTGACCAACATATGGACTCTCATCAAAAATATGGTAATTCATTAAAGTATTAGTATTACCAGCACCAGGTACTTTAGTAACTTCTTCCCATTCATAACCATCTAAACTTTTATGTATGGTATAATAATCATTATTTTGTTGAGACGCTACTGACCAAGTTAATGAAGTGGATTCACCCACGATCTCGGCACCCCAATCAATTAACACAATAGGTAATGCACCACCTCCGCCACCTCCAAAACCAAACTTACTAAAAGAAGTGAATCCAGATTTTTGTCCATATCCACTTGAAACTGTTCTTCCGGGTTGGTCAGGGCCAGGTATTGTAGTGGTATTTTCAAAGGTACTCCAATCAGCCCATGAGATTGAATTATCATCTCTCTTAACAATAGTAAATGTATTATCAGTTACATATAATCCACTAACACCGTTTAGGTATAAGTTAACTCCATATGTACCTCCAGTTGGTTGGGTATTAGGTGTTAATGTCCATTCTTTATCATATACTTCTGTTAACATACTCCCCGTTTGGGATGTATTTAAATCAAACATATTACCTGCCGGCATATCTCCTGCAGATGCATCTATATAGGTAACCCCAACTAAACTACTATTTATTAGATCTATTTTATGGTAATTAGTTGGTGCAGTACCACTTCCTATTGGAAATTCATAAGTTCCTGTACTTGTAGAAGGTATGTATCTTCTTAAATTACCATTAATAAAAGATGTATTGCTTCCACCTGATATAGCACCAGGTACAGGTGCAACAACTAATATTTTATATGAACTACCGGTAGTTAAGACTCCATTAGTTAATGTTAGTATTCCATTAACTTTTAGATCTCCATTCAACGTAACACCATTAGAATTTGCTATCGTTATATTAGATATGTTTTGTCCA
>Ga0080013_1002993_pt1 | contig 18680 bp, 24 predicted proteins | sample ETNvirenome_6_85_FD_69236 | JGI IMG/M metagenome (GOLD analysis project Ga0080013, IMG submission 69236) | Marine viral communities from the Pacific Ocean - ETNP_6_85 (SPADES assembly) (version 2) | ecosystem: Environmental > Aquatic > Marine > Oceanic | place: Pacific Ocean | collected 2013-06-19 | reverse complement strand
GGTTATGGAGGGAGCCTCTTTTGAGGCTCCCTCCAGGGTTATTTACCAGTACCACATTTCTCCCAGTTGGAAACGAACAGAGCGATATCCTTTCCTTGTGCAGTCTCTCCAGTATACATCGGACACGCTAGGAGCCAAACAATATAACCCCATCAGTGCGAATAAGCTAAATGCAATTAGAGGGTTAAAGGTTAGCCAGAAGGCAAACACTGCTGGCCCCATAAGTATAGTTATAATGGTAATCTCGTTTCCAGCTGTTACCGTGATGATGGTCACCAGCAAGTAGAACACTCCAAACAGTCCGAACAATCTCATTTGATCCCGCTCTTCTATTTTCCATAGTTCCATAATTAAATACCTCTTAGGTTAGTAAAAAAGGCTAGCCACACGGGCCAGCCTAAGTAGATCAATTAGATGTCTTCATCATCTATTCCTTCGTAATCAAGCATTAGCTGTCTGATGTCTACTGTAATGTATTGATACAGTTCATCAGCCATAAGCTCATCAATCAAACGAGCTTGAGCTTGACGTTTGTCAGATTCAGTAGCTCGAATCTTAACTTCACACGTATGGATATCATCAAGGTGACGCAGTATCCGCTCCGTGTTTTCTAGGTTTGTCGGTATAGCCATAATTAAATACCTCTTAGGTTAATCTTCGACAGGGACACCAATAGGGTGAGGTAGAGTACCATCGGCCAATTGGCTATCATGGTGATCTTTCTCTAATGCCTGCCAGTTAACACTTAAGTACATAAACATACCGTGTTTAACTAGGCGTTGCTGTATGTCTTCTTCAACAACGTTAAGATCATTCTTCATTTCCCTGATCTTATTCTTAAGGAATATCCTATCCTTAATTCGTTGCTCTAAAAAACGTGACCGTTTGTGGACCATAATTAAATACCTCTTAGGTTAATAAAAAGGGTGACACCTAAGTAAGCATGTCACCCTCCCAACCAGCTAGGTCAGCTGATCTAGCTGGATCTAACTAGCGACACTAACAAACTTCTTTTTGGTAACTTCCTTAGCTACCGTTTCGAAGTTGTTGAATGCCGCTTGCAATGCAATGCACGTTGCTGGCTCAAGACCCTGATAATTCTCGTCAGTATCGTTGAGTTTCGCAACAAATGACCCTAAAACCTTCACCCTCTTGAGTAGATCTTCATTAGGTGCAACTGGGGTTTTAGGTTTGCCCGGCTTCTTAGGTTTAGATTCAAGTACAGGTTCTAAGGGCATATCATCCTCATCACCGTCACTGTCAAGCCAGAGCTTGTGATCAATATCATACTGAATCACTCGCTCTTTATGCTCAATCTTCCTGAACCCGTGCCAGGTTTCAATCCCCTGCTCAAGGATACGATTCATTACTGAACCAATTTCCTGATCAGCGAGTCTGGCATTACCAGTGCAGCGGATACTCTTCTGTTTTTCGGTGCCACCTGTACAGGCTTTCCCTCTTTTCAGTTTAAGTTTCCGCTCATCAGCTGACATCATGAACATTTCAAAGCGAGCAGCATTAAGCCGCTTCTCAGCGACAGCCCGTTCGAAAGATTCATATTCAGCCAGTGAAGCCGTGGATACATCGGGGTAAGTACGCGGACTAACTAACGTAGTCCAGTGTTTAGGCTGACCCGTTTCAGGGTCAACCGGAGAGGGATTCTTGCCCTCTTCCCGTCCAAAGTACCATTGCAAGTTTACGGCGACTGTCTTAATCGCCGCGCCTATACCTCTAAACTTAGAGATTACGGCTTCGGGTACAGGTGGCTGATTGTCACCTGCTGTATCGTTTGATATTGGTGTTGTCTCACCATCTAACTCTGAAGTAGTCATAATAGGCATAAAGCCCTCTTAGTTACTCTGGAGTTAGACACTCATCAAGTTAGACGAGCGTCTAACCGGATACAAGACAGTATTGCGTCTTGATAGTATCATTGTATACCTGATACGCTAATACACAATAGATACAGCAAGAATCCACCATATATAGATAGGATAGACCCACCGCACCCCCATACCCCACTTTTTTAAAAAAGGGAGTCGCTATATAATTACTATTCCAGACGAATGAATTGTTATTTTGGTCCCCCACAGGGATACCCTGACTACTTTTCAGTTCCATATACAAAAAATTTTTTTCAGAATTTTGTGTTTCCTCCCCTTCGCAAAAATGTTATAGTGCGCCCATGATAGACGTCCCAAAGTCGTTCAATTTGGCAGGACGAAAGTGGTGTGTTTATTTCCTAGACCAAGATGCGGCAGAAAAGCAATACGGCGGACACCATGACGATTTAGACGCTAGTGGTCTATCTTCATCAAGGCAGGCAGAGCTATACATCGTTGACAGGGACGACGAAGCCGAAGAATACCGGCGGATAACTTTTTGGCACGAACTCGTACATGGCATGCTGTCTACACTAGGTAGACATGAGAGTACCCATGATGAAGTGCTGGTTGATGGACTGGCCTATATGCTGAACGAGTTTGACAAAACACGTCGGGGTAAAACTAACCTTGATTGACCCCAACCTTGAGCAGTATGCAACACCTAAGCAGTGGGAGTACTACTGTGCGTGGGAGGAAACCGGCAGCTCACATAAGGCGGCAAAAGCGCTGGGGGTAAGCCAGTCAGGCGTAGTACGGGCGGCAGCCGCACTAAGAAAAACAGCAGCCCGAAGGGGGTATGCCCCTGGCAATGACTTTACCCACCAGACAGCCCCAGGTTTCACAATAAAACGGGTGTCGTCTTACTACAAAGGCAAAGAAGGAGACCCTAACCAATGGGTCATACAGGAGCAAGAGAAAGCTGCACAGGCTGAGAAACTCAAAGACTTCGCTGAAGGACTTATAGAAACCCAAGCGGTAAAGACCAAGAAACCTAAAGGATATGCCAGTAAAGACCTGCTGCCCTCACTGATTATCGGGGACGCCCACATAGGCATGCTGGCGTGGCGTAGAGAGACAGGTGGGCATGATTTTGATGCAAATACTGCGGTAAAAGACCTCATTGAGGCTGCGGAACACCTGATTGCCGCTGCTCCCTCGGCTGAAAATGCGCTACTGGTAGACGTTGGTGATTTCCTACATATCGACGATTTTAAGTCAATGACCCCCAATGATACCCTCCTAGACTCGGATTCACGCTACCCGAGACTGCTAAAGATGGCGGGAATGGTAATGAGACACATTATCAATCGCATGTTGCGTAAGTTTAAGAACGTAACGGTCATCATAGCGAGGGGGAACCACAACCCCAGTTCAGCCGTAGCCGTAGCGCTTATGTTGGATTTCTTTTACGACAAGGAGCCAAGAGTCACTGTTTTAGAGACCGCTGGAACATTTCACTATATGGAGTTTGGCAATCACCTGATTGGGGTCAATCATGGAGATAAGATTAAGGCAGCTCGGTTAGTCTCGCTTATGGCAAGGGATAAGCCAAAGGAATGGGGCAGAACAAAATTCAGGCATTGGTGGGTTGGTCACATACACCATAAGAAAGCCGAAGAGATAGATGGCTGTGTTGTCGAGAGTTTCAACACGCTAGCCCCAAGGGACGCGTGGCATGCAGCAAATGGGTACGGCGCGGGGCAGGCGATGGAGTTAATCACGCTACACAAGGAGAAAGGGCAGCACTCCAGAAGTATATACAACCTGCCTGACAAGGAGGACGAGCAGGAGGACGAGCAGGAGGACGAGCAGGAGGACGAGCAGGAGGACGAGCAGGAGGAGTAGGTCTACCCTGATTACTCATGGTAACTTAACTATCCTGTCACGCTAATCCTTTACATTCTGTTCTATTTTAGTTATATTCGCTGAACACAGCGAATAGCTTGCGAGAAACCAATGTCCCTACTTCTGGAACCAGAGATAGGTGTACCCTTTGAGCCCACTACCAAGTACATGGACTTGCGAGTGCGGGCCGAGGCTGCATGCACCACAGCACTTGAGCTAGCCGAGCATGGGCTGGACTTAACCCCTAACGCCACTGACAAAGACACAGCTGCCAGACTATCACTTGCTTATGCGGAAGACCCGAAGAAAGCCTCTCGTGCAGTAACAGAGAAGCGGGCAGCGGGGCTATCTGCGCCCGCCTTAGTACTTACAGGAAACATACTCAAGGAGTTTGGGCATTCTGTAGCGAAGAGCGCTACTGAAGTAAGACATCTGATAACTAATAAGCTGATCCTAGAGACTGAGAGCCCAGACGGGCGGGTACGCCTACGTGCCCTTGAGCTGCTTGGTAAGATATCCGACGTGGGGCTGTTTTCAGAGAAATCAGAGGTAACAGTGACCCACCAGTCAACTGAAGACCTGCGGGAGAGCCTCAAAGAGAAGCTCATGGGGCACCTCAACATAGAGGATGCCGAGGACGCAGAGTTTGTGAACGTTGATGAGGAGCTGGGACTGAAAGAAGTGGAGGAGGTAGTTGAGTAACGCCGCCCTAGCAGAAGAACTGCCGCAGCCTCCTCCGACTGCCGTAGAGTTTACCGAGGAGGAGATTCAGGTACTGCTAACCAAAGTTGACACCATGAGCGAGGCGGAGCTCAACGAGCTGGACAACCTCATCGAGGAGATAGACAGCAAGAAGAGAACACTGGAAGCCTATGATGACCTGTTGGTGTTTTGTCAGACGATGGAGCCGGGCTACAAGGTAGGTAGACACCACAGGATACTTGCCAGACTACTGATGGAGATAGAGAAACGGGACAAGGACAGGATTTGCATAAATATGCCGCCGAGGCACGGTAAGTCCCACCTGACCAGTACGTATTACCCAGCGTGGTATATAGGGCGGAACCCGACACACAAGGTCATGATGGCGTCCCATACTGGGGACTTGGCGGTAGACTTCGGACGTAAGGTTCGGAACTTAATCGCTACAGCCCAGTATAAGAAGGTGTTTCCGGGCGTGTCCCTTGCGAAGGACTCAAAGTCTGCCGGTAGGTGGAACACTAACTACGGAGGTGAATACTACGCCTGTGGTATCGGCTCGGCACTCGCTGGTCGTGGTGCACATATGCTTATCATTGATGACCCACACTCTGAGCAGGATGTGATAAACGGTAACTTCTCGGTATTCCAGAGGGCGTACGAGTGGTTTACCTATGGTGCGCGTACAAGGCTCATGCCCAGCGGGGCTGTGGCGATAATCCAGACAAGGTGGCATCAGGACGATCTGACTGGACGGGTTACGAAGGACATGGTTGATGTGCCAGACTCAGATCAGTATGAGGTAGTGGAGTTTCCGGCTATACTGGAGACAGAAGATGATGAGACTGGCAGGATAACAGAGAAAGCTCTGTGGCCTGAGTTCTTTGGGCTGACAGCCCTCAAGCGTACCAAGGCTTCCATGCCTACGTTTCAGTGGAACGCGCAGTACCAGCAGAATCCCACGGGGGAAGAAGCTGCGATAATCAAGAGAGATTGGTGGCAGGTATGGGAGAAAGATGACCCTCCTCCATGCGAGATAATCATAATGTCACTAGACTCCGCCGCAGAGACTCACAACAAGGCTGACTTTACGTCTATCACTACGTGGGGGGTGTTCTTCAATGAAAATACAGACATGCACAATGCCATCCTCCTCAATGCTATCAAGGAGAGGCTGGAGTTTCCTGAGCTGAAGGCCCGGGCTATGAAGGAGTACGTGGAGTGGGAGCCAGATGCGTTTATTGTGGAGAAGAAATCCTCTGGAGTGGCGCTGTACCAAGAGCTCAGACGGATGGGTATAGCTGTCAGTGAGTTTACCCCACATAGGGGGACTGGAGATAAGACAGCGAGATTAAACGCGATATCTGATATATTTAAGGAAGGGCTGGTGTGGGCTCCTCAGAAAAGATGGGCGGAAGAGGTCATAGAGGAAGTTGCGGGCTTTCCGTTTATGAGTAATGATGACCATGTGGACACAACCAGTATGGCAATGACACGTTTTCGACAGGGCGGGTTTGTGAGCTTAAAATCGGACGCACAGGATGAACCACGGTACTTCAAGCAGAGAAGGGGTGGGTATTACTAATTTGAGGTTTTTGATATGGCAATAGAAAAATCACTATACGGAGCCCCACAGGGGGAGCCGCTGGACGAGGAGCAGCTTGAGCTGGACGTAGAGCTTCCAGATGATGGTGACGAGAACGTCATAGAGCTTGCGGATGGCAGTGTGGAGATAACCCTCGTGCCAGACATTGATCCTATAGACAACGAATTTGCAGACAATCTAGCAGAGAAGCTGGATGGGGAAGAGCTGTTAGCCATATCTACTGACATCATGGAGATGATAGAGGCTGACATAAGTAATCGTGGAGAGTGGGCGGATACCTTCATACAGGGGCTGGAAGTGCTCGGTATGAAATACGAGGAACGGAGTGAGCCGTGGGAGGGTGCCTGTGGTACGTACTCAACAGTACTTGCGGAAGCTGCCATAAGATTCCAAGCGGAAACTATGAGTGAGACGTTCCCCGCCGCCGGGCCTGTAAAGACCAAGATAATCGGTGAGGAGACCCGGGACAAGATGGAGGCAGCTACGCGGGTTCAGGATGATATGAACTACGAGCTGACCGAGCAGATGGTGGAGTACCGCCCAGAACATGAGAGGATGCTCTACAGCCTAGGATTGGCGGGCTCTGCGTTCAAAAAGATATACAAAGACCCCGGCATGGGGCGGCAGGTGGCGATGTTTGTTACCGCCGAGGACATGATTGTGCCTTATGGTGCATCTCATATAGAGACTGCCGAGCGGGTCACCCATGTGATGCGTAAAACGAAGAACGATATAGCCAAACTACAGTCCAGTGGGTTCTACATAGATGAGGATTTGGGTGATCCAGTAGCATATCACTCAGATATTGAGAAGAAAAAGGCGGAAGACGGCGGCATAGAGCTCAATGAAGATGACAGGTATGCCTTATTTGAGGTTCATGTTGACTACATCATCCCGGGAGTCGATGGTGCCTGTGATTGTGAGAAGGAAGACTGCGATTGTAAGGATATAGCCAAGCCATACGTCGTAACCATAGATAAAGGCACCGATAAAGTACTCGCTATCTACCGAAACTGGGACGAAAGTGACGAATTACATAAAAAACAGCAACATTTTGTCCATTATAGCTATGTTCCGGGGTTTGGCTTCTATGGGATGGGCCTGATTCACATCATTGGGGGCTATGCTAGGACAGGAACCTCCCTAATTAGGCAGTTGGTGGACGCGGGAACCCTCGCAAACCTCCCCGGCGGCCTTAAAACGCGGGGTTTGAAGCTCAAAAACGACGATGAGACCATAAACCCGGGTGAGTTTAAGGATGTAGACGTTCCATCAGGGTCAATTAAAGACAATATCATGCCTTTGCCCTATAAAGAGCCTAGTCAGACCCTCCTACAGCTACTAGAGCGGATAACCACGGAAGGCAGGCGGCTAGGGGCTATCAGCGACATGGATGTGTCTGATATGTCGGCAAATGCCCCCGTAGGCACTACTTTAGCCCTGCTGGAGCGCACTTTGAAGCCTATGGCGGCGGTTCAGGCGCGGGTTCACTACGCCCAGAAGTTGGAATTTAAGCTACTGAAACAACTTATGGCAGAGTTTGCGCCAGAGGACTATGGCTATAAGCCCCACAGGGGTGAGGTCAGTGCCAAAGCCACAGATTACGATATGGTGGAGGTTATTCCGGTCAGTGACCCGAATAGTGCCACAATGGCGCAGAAAGTTATTCAATACCAGACCGCTATGCAAATGGCGAAGGATGCCCCCCAGATATACGATCAACGGGTGCTCCATAGGCAGATGCTGGACGTGATAGGTATCAATAACGCTGATAAGATAGTACCTACCCCAGACGATATGACCCCCGCTGACCCAGTTAGTGAGAATATGGAGGCTCTGGTAGGTAAACCAGTGAAAGCCTTTATTTATCAGGATCATGACGCACATATCGCTACCCATGTGTCATTCATGCAAGACCCTCAGATAGCTCAGATGATAGGTCAGAACCCCGCCGCGCAGCGGATAATGTCCTCATTACAGGCCCATATAGCGGAGCATCTAGGGTTTTCATACCGCAGGAAGATGGAGGTGAAACTTGGGGCGGGCTTACCTGCACCCAACGCGGAGCTACCGGAGGATATCGAGGTTACGCTATCGCAGCTTGTGGCTAAGGCTGGCGCACAGTTGACGCAGCAGCACCAGAAGGAAGCGGCTCAGAAGGAAGCACAGAAGAAAGCGCAAGACCCTGTGTTCCAGATGAATCAGCAGAAGACCCAGAACGAGACTGCCGAAGTGCAGCGCAAGCAACAGAAAGATCAGGCTGACCTCCAGATCAAAGCGAAAGAAACCCAGCTTAAGGAGCGTGAGCAACTTAGGAAGGAGCGTAAAGACGCCACTGATGCCGATATGGACGAGAAAGAGCTACAGCTTGATGCACAGGAGATGGGCTTGAAAATCAAGGATAACAAGCAGAGAAACGTGCTGGACAAAGCCAAGCATAACTCCGAGATGGAGATAAAGGCGCTTGAGCAGTTCAGCAACGATAAGGGAGGTGATCCTAAGAAGTGACGTATCACATGGCTTTAAGGTATTTGGTGAAAAAGACCAACCTGCACCGTGGGTTGAGCGAATCGTAAGATATTGTTACAAGGAGTAGTTATGACAACCACCGTCTTTGACGTGCTAAAGAAAGAAATAGAGGAGCAGAAAGTCTCTTGTACCGAACTACTTACTTCTGGGGGAGCGAGGGATTTCGCCCAGTATAAGGATGCAGCGGGGTTTATCCGGGGTCTGGACACCTGTTTGCGTAGTATAGAAGACCTCTCGCGTAAATTTATGGATGACGATGATGAATAAAACCGCCGTGACCGAGCAGCTTGAGTTGTTTGATAAAGATAAGGAAGATGTTAATGTAGATGAGTGTATGCCTAACCCCGTGGGGTATAGGGTGCTAATAGCCTTACCACAGGTGGAGGAGACTTATGGAGACTCTGGACTGATGAAGTCCAAGCAGCTAATCCATGAGGAACATATCATGTCCATAATTGGACTTGTTATTGATATAGGTGCTCAAGCCTACAAAGACAAAGATAGATTTCCAGACGGCCCTTGGTGCAAGCAGGGGGATTATGTGATGTTTCGGGCTAATACCGGAACACGGTTCAAGTTTGCAGGTGTGGAGTATCGGCTTATGAATGATGACTCTATAGAAGCTGTAGTACCTGAACCTAAATACATATCACGAGCGTAGGAGGAAATCATGGCTGGATTTGAGAAAGTAGAATACGAGTTCCCCGAGGGAGACCTAGGGGAGGAAGAAACAGTGGAGATAGAGCTGGAGCCCTCCAGTGCTCTACCTTTGGGGGAAGAAGCCCCAGTAGAGGATGAAACTGAAGTCGAAATAGAGGCTAAAGAAGCGGAGGAAGAAGTTGAACTGGAGATTATAGACGATGTTCCAGAGGCGGATCGTGGGCGGAAGCCTTCGGAACCCCCAGAAGAGATAACAGAAGCGGAACTTGAGAACTATTCCGGTAAAGTTCGCAAGCGTATCAATCACTTTAGTAAGGGGTATCATGATGAAAGACGTGCGAAAGAGGCGGCTGAACGCGAGAGTAATGAGCTTAAGAACCTCGCTGAATCGCTTATGGCGGAGAATAGAGGGCTTAAGGATACGGTTGGTAAAAATCATACGGCATTGCTGGAGCAAGCTAAACAGGGCGTGTCTGTGGATTTGGAAGCGGCTCGTACTGCCTATCGTACTGCGTACGAAGAAGGTGATTCAGATGCTCTACTTGAAGCTCAGGAAGCATTAACAGATGCTCGCCTAACCGCACAGCGTTTGGAATCTCTTGAAGAAGAGACTTTACAAAGGCAAGAAAATGGAGTACAACAGACAGAAGATAACAACCCGGTACGCACCAATAGGGTTCAACCAGACACGAAAGCGGTAAGTTGGAAAGAAGAGAACCAATGGTTTGGCTCTGATGACCACAGGCCAGAAACGGCTTATGCGTTAGGAGTCCATCAACAACTGGTAGAACAGCAAGGTGTGTCACCGGACAGCGAAGAATACTACTCGCAGTTAAATGCGAGTATGCAAAAAACTTTCCCCGATTTATTCGAGGACACCAAAGGGAAGGAGAAGGGAGCACCGAAGCGAACAAACAATGTGGTTGCACCCGCTACGCGGAGCACAGCGCCTAAGAAAATTAGGCTAACGCAAACACAAGTGGCACTCGCTAAACGGTTGGGACTTACTCCAACTCAATACGCCAAACAGGTTGCGATAGATATGAGGACACAAAGAGATGGCTGAAAACAGACTTGATAGAGAGTTAGGAGATAGAGGTAACGACGAGCGTCCGCAAGCATGGACACCGCCGGAGAAACTACCTAACCCTAAACCGCGAGACGGATATGTGTCTCGATGGATAAGGATATCTACTCAAGGCGAGATTGATGCCACTAACGTTTCCTCAAAGTTGCGTGAGGGCTGGACACCATGTTTAGCAAAAGACCACCCAGAGATTTTCCTTGCCGCCATTGAAAGTGAGCGGTTTGCAGAGAATATTGTTATTGGTGGTTTGCTGCTATGTGAGATGCCTGTGGAAATGGCGAAACAGCGTAGTGATTACTACGCCAGTCAAGCTACTTCCCAGATGGACTCAGTGGATAATGGCCTCATGCGTGAAAGTGACCCACGGATGCCTATCTTCAATGACAGACAATCCAAAGTCTCTTTCGGTAATGGAACTTAACTAAATTGGAAAATAGGAGCTATTAATGGCTTATCCAACAGTTGCAGGCCCGTATGGGCTAGTTCCGGTAAAACTTAGGAGTGGTGTTCCGTATGTGGGATCAGTTCGTCAATACAGTATTGCAAGTGCGTATGCTGTCGATCTTTTTTTCGGAGACCCCGTTAAGTTAGTTACCGGCGGCACTATTGAGTTTGATACACCTGATGCGGCTATGACCCCCATCGGAGTTTTTCAGGGCTGTTCTTATACAGACCCTGGATCAAACCAGAAAGTGTTCAAACAGTACTTCCCTGCTTCAACCGCTGCGAGTGACATCGTGGCATACGTAGCAGACGATCCAAATTTACTATTCAAGGTAGCAGTAGTATCCGCAACCACAACTATCGGTGATCTAGCAATTACTGACATTGGGGCAAACGGTACATTGGTTGACAACACAGGGAGCACCATTACTGGTAACTCCAAAGCTGCGTTAAGCGACACCACTGCAACCACAAACACACTTCCAGTCCGTGTCATTGGTCTAGTAGAGGAAACTAAAAATTCCTCTGGTGGGTACACTGAAGCGTACGTTTCGTGGAACGCTACCATGCATGCATGGGGCGCAATCTTAGGAGTCTAATCAATGGCTATTTCAAGAGCACAGCTACTGAAAGAACTCCTGCCCGGGCTGAACGCTTTGTTTGGTATGGAGTACAAGAAGTATGGGGAAGAGCATAAAGAGATATTCGAGATGGATACCTCTGAGCGTTCTTTTGAAGAAGAAACCAAGCTGTCGGGCTTCTCCGCAGCACCCGTAAAGGACGAGGGTGATGGCATTGTCTATGATAATGCACAGGAAGCATGGACAGCGCGTTATAACCACGAGACTATTGCTATGGGCTTCGCTATTACTGAGGAAGCTATGGAAGATAACTTGTATGACTCACTGTCATCCCGTTATACGAAGAGTCTCGCTAGGGCTATGGCGTACACTAAGCAGGTCAAGGCAGCGTCTATTTTGAACCTTGCTTTCACTGCTGGTACTACTTATGGCGACGGTCAGACCTTGTGTTCGACTTCTCACCCGTTAGTATCAGGTGGAACCAACTCAAACAGACCTACTACGGCTGCTGATTTGAATGAAACGTCCCTTGAGGCGGCATGTATTGCCATCGCAGGATGGACGGATGAGCGTAGTTTGCTCATCGCGGCAAAACCCAAGAAGCTATGTATCCCAACTGCACTTCAGTTCACAGCAGAACGTCTGCTGAAGACTGCGGGTCGTGTTGACACAGCAGATAATGATCTCAACGCACTTAAGTCACTCAGTTCTATTCCGGGTGGCTATGCGGTAAATCACTACCTGACTGATACTGACGCTTGGTTTTTGACAACTGATATCCCTAACGGCCTCAAGCATTTCAAACGTGTTGCTTTGTCTACGTCTATGGACGGTGACTTCGACACAGGTAATGCACGATACAAGGCGCGTGAAAGATATTCCTTCGGGGTATCTGATCCGCTAGGTGTCTATGGCTCACCGGGAGCAGACTAGGGTAAGTGGGGGGTTTGGGTTGGGAGCTTCCTAGCCGCCCCCCATTGTCCTACTATTAACCTGGCAGTCTTAGGACTGACACTAACCCAGACAGGAGATAGACATGGGTAAATCAACTTTTTCGGGGCCAATACGATCTGAGAATGGCTTCCAACACGTAGGTAAGAACGCCACTACAGGTGTTGTTACCAGCTTTACTTCTGTTACAGGCGATGACCTTCGTAGGATTGCGCTTTCAGAAAACTTTTTACAACGGCCTGCGCTTAATGCAGATATAGATCAAGTGTTTACAGTTGAAGTAGCGCGTGGGGCTAACAAGAATTTTGAGGTTCTTGGTACAAACATGACCACTGCCTTATGCACGTTTGATACAACTCGTGCGGGTATCACGGTCACTACTGCTGGGGCTGACGAAGACCAAGGCATCATAGCTCCTCACCTCGACACGACTACTAACCAGACGGATTCAAACACGGCTTGGAGTGGTATTCAGTGGGGTACGGAGAACCAAGTAATCTGGGAAGCGTCAGTATCCACTAACGCCATCGACAACCAGAAGGTATGGGCTGGCCTTAAGCTGACTAACGACCAACTGATAGCGACAGATGCAGATCAGGCGTTCTTCAAGTTCCAGACAGATGCTACCAACAGTGAGGCGTTTACAGATTACACGCTACTGCATTTTGTGCATAGTATTGGGGGCACTGATTATATTTCAGCTCTGCCCGTAACTGTAGCAGCCAATACTACGTACCACTTGAGGATTGAAATTGATTCTTCTAGGCAGGCTACCATTTTTGTTAACGGCATACAGTACAACGTGGCTAACGTAGCGGGCAGTACTGGTGGTACAACTACTACTTCTGTAGGTGATAACAAGGCTGTTACTAAGACTGCGGAGCTAACCAATGACATCGACTTCATCCCCTATATTGGGATTGAAGCAGGTGACTCCGCTGCCGAAGCCTTGGATGTTCACCAGACGGGTATTAGCCGAATCATCTTCGAGTAAAGTAGGAGTACAACATGTCATTTACAAAATTTGACGTTGACCCTGCTGATCTTGACCCGAATGGCATCTGTGAGAATCAGACACAGCTAATCAACGTCGATCTGGATTTAGACGGAGCCCTGTGTGATGCAGGGACTGCGCTTAAGTTTGAGATAGGCGATAGCTACTCCGATGGGGTTGGTGGGGTTAAGCTGTTGTTTGATTCCGCAGGGGACATTAATACTGTTGTGTTTACCATCACAGGTAAGGATGAGAACGGTAGGACTATCACTCCAGCAGAGACAGTTACGGGGGTGACTACCACAGCGGTATCCACAACTAACTACTACTCTGAGGTGACAGCTATAGGCACAAGCGTAGCTGCCGTAGATAGTAATGTGTTTGTTGGTACTGTTACAGGAGAGTTAGCCACGAGGACAGTTCCCCTGAATAGGTACTCTAACCAAGTAACTACAGTGGGTATCACAGGTCTTGCCGGCACTTGTCAGTTTGACATTCAGGAAACGTTTGACGACCTGAATGTTACTGATCCCGAGGACATTAGCTGGTTCACCAAGGTGTCTAACGCTTCGGCAGACGGCGCTAACGTGCTTACCGTTAACGCTACGGCTACGCGAGTGGTGCTTGACTCTTACACCAATGGTGCAGAGCTTCAGGCTTCTGTCGTGTACAACTCGTATAAGTAGGGGGAAGATATGCCACGCGGTAGAAATAGTAATAGAGGAAACAAGGGTGTAGCTGGTAGGAAGAAACTTAAATACACGAGGTTACGCCCCGGAATACCTGAACCAGACGGGCCGGGGGAACAGGAAGTACCAAACTTTGATAGGAATGTCCCCGATAGTAAAGCCGGTGGTATTAAAGGCTTGGGTGGTATTAAAGGCAGGAGCCCGTTTTTAGATGGAGATGAGCTGGACAAGGGTGGGCCACACCCACTCCCTTACCAACCTTCACGCCCAAAGAAAGTAGGTACTAAGACACCCAGCGCTGTTATCGGTATTCGGGGCAGCGAGGGAGGTATAGTAAAAAATACTCCCAAGCGCAGCAAAGTCCCAAAGGGCGGTACTAAGAACAACTACTGTAAAGGTGGCGTGGTGTCTCGCGGCCAAGGTAAAGCTAAACGCGGTATACGCGCTACAAAATTGAGGTAAAGAATGGCTAATAAGGAGCAAGAAGGTGCCTAAGAAATCTAAAGCAAAAGGGGAGACACGAGACAAACGTAGAGAGAAGTGGCGTGCCACAAGTAAGCTACGAAGTGGTGTGAATAAGGCACTCGGTAAGCCTAAGGAAAGAAAGCCTAAGAAGACTGATCATCCTGACAGATACAGAGATGATATGAATGTAGTAGCCAAAGGGTTTAAGGCTCGAAGAGAAGCTGATGTATACAATAAAACAGTAAGGAAAGCAATAGCCGAACGAGACCTTAAATACGGATTGGATAACCTCCCCACACCTGATAAGCGGGCAACCGACAAGGGCGGTACTAAGAACAATTACTGTAAAGGTGGCGTGGTGTCTCGCGGCCAAGGTAAAGCTAAACGCGGTACACGCGCTACAAAATTGAGGTAAAGAATGGCTAATTTAGAAGTGTTTCAAAACGGCGTATGGACTAAAACACAGGAGCCTATCTTCCAGATACGTAGGAAGGAAGAGGACGGTAGCTACACAATAGTAGCTGCTGCGCTTATGACAGAGGCAGAGGCTAAGGGCAGGATGCAGGAAATGCAACCCACTCCAAAGCAAACTCCCGCTAAGAAGAAGCGCGTCTTTAAGAAAAAGTAGGTGAAACATGGCGACAACAGGAACTACAGCGTTTGCGCCAGACTTCACTGAGATAGCAGAGGAGGCGTGGGAACAGGCTGGGCGTGAGATGCGCTCGGGCTACGATCTGCGTACTGCCAGACGATCTATGAATCTGTTGACTATTGAGTGGCAGAATCGTGGGATTAACCTCTGGACTATAGAAGCTGGCACGATCTCTCTTGTGGCGGATACCGCTACGTATAACCTACCAACGGATACTATTGACTTACTGGATCAGGTTATACGCACAGGCACGGGTACGTCGCAGACTGACTTAACTATAAGTCGCATGAGCGCGAGTGAGTACGCAGCTCTGCCTAACAAGAATACCACAGGCAGGCCAATTAAGGTGTGGATAGACAGGCAGATAGTTACGCCTACGGTCACGTTTTGGCCCATACCTAATGTAAGTACTTACACGTTCGCCTACTGGCAGTTGCGTAGGATAGAGGACGCTGGGGATGGGGTAGAGACCCCGGATATTCCCTTTAGGTTTGTACCAGCGCTTACTGCTGGGATAGCTATGCGTATTGCTATGAAGGTTCCTGAGTTAACCCCCCGGGTGCCAATGCTGAAAGATGCCTACGAAGAGGCGTTCCGTTTTGCTACAGAAGAGGATAGAGTTAAGACTCCAGCTAGGTTTGTGCCACGTAGGAGTTTTATTTAATGAGTAATACTTTTGCAGCAGGGTCTAGGGCGAATGGCGTATGTGATATATGTGGATTCACATACAAGCTGAGTAAATTGCGGGACAAATACGAAAAAGACAGGAACACTCACATAAAGGCATGTCCCACATGCTGGAATCCTAGTCACCCCCAACTAGAACTTGGGGATTTTCCTGTACGCGACCCACAAGCACTCAGAGACCCCCGTACAGATAGCAATCAGCATGCTTCAAGTAGGTCTACGGTAGTCCCGATAATACAAACAAGAGTAGCTGCTGCCCGTTTGGGTAATGTTACCGTGAGTACTACGTAGAGGGTATATGAACTACACCAATTTAGTAGCAAACATAGCAGATATATGTGAAAAGACGTTCACAGCTGCCCAATCGAACCTATTCATCCAGCAGGCTGAACAGAAGATATACAATACCGTACAGTTTCCCGCGCTACGTAGGACAAGCACTACGGCGTTCACAAACGCAGACAACAGTTATAGTGTCCCTGCGGACTTTCTGTGGGTGTATTCCTTTGCAGTAGTAAACGGCAGTAGCGAGTATAGTTTTCTGCTTAACAAAGACGTGAACTTTATACGCGAAGCATATCCTGTGTCTGCCACTGGAGGGCTACCGAAGCACTATGCCTATGAGGGGGCGACCACACTGTTAATTGGGCCTACTCCAGATTCAGCTTATGCTGCGGAACTTAGGTATGGGTACTACCCTGAGTCAATAGTTACAGCTACCACTACATGGTTAGGTGATGATTTTGATAACGCGTTGCTGAATGGGTGCCTAGTGGAGGCGATACGCTTCATGAAGGGCGAGCAGGATATGATTGATCTATACCAGAAAATGTACATGCAGTCGCTGGTGTTACTACGTGGGGTCGGTGATGGTAAACTTCGTGAGGATGCCTATCGTAGTGGGCAGGATAGGTTTGGCACAGGAGGCGCTCAGTAATGGCTATTACTCACTCCATGTGCACCTCTTTCAAGAAGGAGCTATTAACAGGGACACATGACTTTACATTAAGTACGGGGCATACGTTCAAAATAGCTTTATTTACCAGCTCGGCTACGCTATCTGCGGCTACTACAGCCTATTCGACTGCTAATGAAGTGACGGGTACAGGGTATACGGCAGGAGGGAATACATTAACCAATGTTACGCCTACGTCTTCTGGAACGGTAGGGCTGACTGATTTCGCAAACTCTACGTGGTCTACCTCTACGGTGACAGCTCGTGGAGCCTTAATATACAACTCATCAGCTTCTAGTAAAGCTGTAGCAGTTATAGACTTTGGGGAGGATAAATCAACAACAGCAGCAGATTTTGTTATCCAGTTCCCCACCGCAGACGCAAGCAACGCGATAATCCGCGTAACTTAGGAATTATTTATGGCTACGTACGTTAATAATCTACGACTTAAAGAGATAGTTCAGGGAGAGGAGTCTGGTACATGGGGTACGTCCACCAACTTAAACCTTGAGTTGGTTGGGGAGGCGCTAGGGTATGGCACACAGGAGGCTTTTTCATCTGACGCTAATGCCACCACCACGATAGCAGATGGTGTAACTGACCCTGCCCGAGCCATGTACTTTAAAGTAACATCTGCTGGCTCACTAACTACTACCCGCACCCTAACCATTGCCCCCAATACACTATCTAGGGTTATGTACATCGAGAATGCAACTTCGGGTTCACAGTCAATCACAGTATCGCAGGGGTCTGGCGCTAGTATAACAATCGCCTCGGGCACTACCACACTCGTCTATCTGGATGGCGCAGGTGCAGGCGCAGCGGTAGTAGATGCTATGGCAGCAATAAACATGGGGGTGACTGTCGCTGCTTCGTTAACTCTAGCTTCGGGTGCGACCATAACAGAGATTTCAACTGATGGAACTTTGGGGGGTAATAGTGACACCGCTGCTCCTACAGAGAAAGCAGTTAAGACCTACGTAGACGCGCAAGTAGATACTGTAGATACCTTGGCGGAAGTGATTGCTATAGGTAATTCTACTGGTGGGAATAACATTGTTGTGACCGCTGGGGACTCAATTACAGTAGATACTATTGCAGAAACTACTGCAACATTAGGTGTGACTATTGATAGTGTGCTCCTGAAGGACAACACAGTTAAGGCAGGGACACTTACTTTAGCGGCTGGGTCTATAACGGATTCCTCTACGGCTATCAGCTTCGGTGATGAGAACCTTACAACCACGGGCACATTAGCCTCTGGGAATCTTGCTGTTACAGGTACTATTACAGGGTCAGATATCTTATCCATTGATGACACTACAGATAGTACTTCTACTACAACAGGTTCTATCCACACAGACGGGGGTCTGGGCGTAGCAAAAGACCTTTACGTTGGGAATGATGTTCTTATAGCTACTGGTGGGGTTGTTAATTTCAACGCTGGGGATATGACAGTTACCCACTCCGCCAATACGCTAACTGTTGCGGGGGGTACGTTTGCTACTGCGGCGCTAACATCCACTACGATTGTGGGGGCTACCAGTCTCGCTTTAGCTACAGGTGCTACTGTTACGGGCATTGATAATGGTGACTTAACCACAGGTAGTGCTACATTGTTAGCCACACAGGGGGCCATTAAGACCTACGTGGATACAAGTGCATCAGCAACGGGTGGTTTAGCTGTAACTCTATCTTTTGTTAATTCCTCGGGGGGTACTGATCTTGTAATGACCTCTGGGGATAAGATCACTACGAACACCATTGACGAGACTACAGCAGATTCTGGTGTGACAATAGACAGTGTGCTGGTTAAGGACAATACCGTAACGGCTACAACATTTACTGGTGCTTTAACCGGAAACGTCACAGGTAACGCATCAGGGACAGCCGCAACCGTAACAGGGGCTACACAGGCAGCAATCACCACTCTCGCTAACGCGGTTACAG
>Ga0080013_1002992_pt1 | contig 18681 bp, 31 predicted proteins | sample ETNvirenome_6_85_FD_69236 | JGI IMG/M metagenome (GOLD analysis project Ga0080013, IMG submission 69236) | Marine viral communities from the Pacific Ocean - ETNP_6_85 (SPADES assembly) (version 2) | ecosystem: Environmental > Aquatic > Marine > Oceanic | place: Pacific Ocean | collected 2013-06-19 | reverse complement strand
ATCTTGGCTTCACTTAAACGAGCTCGAGGGTTATTGTCATCAACTAAACCCATTGAAGATAACCAGTTAGATATCTGGATATTGACAGGAGTCTTATCATTCCAACTACCGTTATCAGAATCCGGACCCCATCCACCGTGAGAAGTTGGCTTATCTAAATGCAAATCTTTGATTGTCTTGCTCTTCTTTTTAGATTGCTTTCTTTTTTTGGACATAATAAAACCTCAATATAAGTATTGAGGTCATCGTCATTTTACTTGACGTTTAATGCAAAAACGATAGCACACATTAGTGCTAGTGTGGCAAAAAGATAATCTTCTTGATAGTAATTCAATAAAAACAGGATAAGGTTTAATAAGGAACCGAATACCCATAAATAGTTCACGTGTTATCCTTCACCACATCTTGTAGTTTCATATCATATATCTTCCCATCTAATAGACTTAAAAATTTAACCCTACGCATCTTTGTAAACACACCACCTGTTGAGCTATGCGTCACAGGTACCTCATATATTTCTTGAACAATACCTCTATTACTCATATGAAAGATATGATAAATTTTATCGCCCGGTCTTATAGTTTTCATTATTATTCCTTTAATTTATTATAAATCACAATTTTATTTTTTGCATGACTTATTACCACTTTAGACATTTTTTAAAATCTTCTGGAAAGAATTCTTTATTTCGATTATAAAATCTTTGCCAGTCTTGATCCAAGATGTAAGTCACTGCTTGATCATCTTTAGAACGTACACTTCTACCAACAGATTGTACTATAGTCTTTGCAGTCTGTAAAGGATACCAAGTCTTTCTCTTATTCATTCTTTTCTTAATGATCGGATCTCCCAAGTAAGGATACGGTACCTTGCATAATATCTGAAAACGACTTAAGTCCTCCTTTAAGTCGACACCTTCTGACATTGATGGACTAAGCAACACAGTATTTTTCTTTGAGCTGATATGTTTCTCAAGTATCTCATCTCTGTTTTCGGAATTGTGTATCAATAATCTTCTAGATTTAATGTTGTTTTTAAGATACTTTGCAATTTTATAAGAGTGACAATGTATTATTCCTTTGTCATCTTTATGCTCTTCAAGAATTGCTTTTACCATTGTGGCTAGCTTTGGAAGTGTACTATCAATATGACTAGCACTCATTTTACCTGCGGGAAAAAACATAATAGGTCTATTCTCTGTAGGGAAAGGCGAAGGTATACTAATAAAAGCACATTCTTCCTCAGTTATACCGAGATTGTCACAGAAAGCTCTCTTGTTTAAAATGGTAGCACTTAACATCAAAACCTTATTACCACACCTAAACAAGAATTGTTCAGCCCAGGGTGAAACGTCGATAGGTCTAAAAGCAAATTTGCGCATTGCCCGTCCTTCTCCTTGCACTAACTCCATTACCCAATTGTCTTTGTCATATTGGCTTAAGAAAGTTTTTAGTTTATCAACATGACTACTAAGCATCTCAAATGACTGTGCTATTTTCTTTAGATCATCAAGTTTAGCATTTAAACCAAGCTTTTCAATTTGTGACTCAACAAACTGCAGTTTTAAAGCTGCAGCCGGGAAATATTCTTCTCTAATCCACTTAACTGCCTGAAACTGTGTGGCACGTGATGGAAATTTAAGTTTAAGCATCGATTTAGCAAATCGCTCTGATACAGAGACTTCAACAAATCTACTTAATTCACCTTCTATATTATGTGCCTCATCAATAACTAACAGGTTTCTTGGTGTTATTTTACCACTTGAATTAGTCTCAGTCATGAAATAAGCAAAGTTAGCTACGGAATTCTTGGCCTCGAGAAACTCTTTCTTTTCTTTCTTGTAAGGACATTCAAACACACATGTTTTCCACTGATGTGATTTCTTGTCAGAGTTTCTCAATAACATTTGTCCCTCTTTACAATCACTTCCGCTATGTTTGCAAGTGTGGTTCTTTGCAGATTTAACAGATCTCATCTTCTCTTTGAGTCCAAAGTCTTTGACATACTGCGCTTGGAGTATTTTTTGTGTGGTGAGATACCATGAAGCCGGATCATGACTACCGGTTCCTGACAAATTAGCATTGAGATACTTTCCAACAGTTAAACCTATTGCGCTTTTACCAACGCCTGTACCTGCTTCGATAATGACAAATCGTTTATCTTTCTTTAAAAAGTTATGCAACGCATATAGAATTGCTAGTGATTGTTGTTCCCTAATTTCAGCATAGGGGAAGTGTTTCTTAATATCAAAAGACACTAAGACCTCCTAGTTTGGTTGTTTAATATATTATATTTTAATATAAAACTTTAGGATTTACAACAGTTGCACCACAATCATTTAAATATAAAACAAATTCTTCCCATGACGCACCAGTGGCTTCTAACTCATCAATAGTAACACTTTGAAAATTTTCTTTATTACTATGTTTCAATAAGATTCTTTTCAAAGTTTTTACGCCATTATAATTGTGATAAACTACTAAATACTCAATATCTGCAACTATGATTTCTTCATTCTCTGGAATGTCACAAACTTCTTTGAGTTTAGTATACATGCTTTCTTCAATTATTTCTTTGAATAGATCATTGAATATATCTAATTGTTCAAATGTGACTTTATTGTTTTTCATTGCTGACTCCTATTTTGTATGCCAATCGGCTATATCAGATGATGCCCATGAATTAGGTTTGATACGACAATTAAATCCTAGTCCAGTTACCCAACCACGAATTTGGTTGACCAAAAATCTTGTCATATTCTTTTTTTTCTTTCCAATGTCTACATGAATTTCAATATTAGACTCTGGAATTAATCCTCTGATATCTAAAGCAGTGCTAATTGCTAAATCAACTTCTCTATTAATCTTAGTAGCTAAATCTTTATATTTGCCAGAATTATCTCTTTCTTTTTTAAAATAGTATTTAGCAATCTGTTGATTCGCATCATGTAGGGCAATAGTACATGCAAAAACACAACTTGTATTCCTGTACATACTATCAGCACCTACATATATTTTTCCGCCCATCAAAGTATAACTTCTTAGTTCAGAAATAATTGAGTTGTGTTTGACTTGATTTCCATTTGCATCACACCACTCCATAGAACTTACTCACTTATTGAGGTCTAAGACATAACCTTCATTAACAAAAGCTATCAAGACTCTTTTATAGCCTATCAAACTATACTTATTATCACGAAAAGCATTTATATCAAAATCTTTCCTTGACTCTTCCGGAAGATAAAGCATTAAATGACTACCTCCATCATCAGAAGCTTTTTTCAAATGAAAACAATTATCTGTTGAATCAACTATTAAGCTTTTTATTATGTCAAATTGTTCTGAAAGTGTTAAACTATCTTTTTTTAATTTCGACATAATCACCCAGTAACTCATCAATTGACTTTATTGTTTGTTCAATCATATAAGCAACATCTTTTTGAAGTATTACAGCTGATGAAGTATTACCTCGTCCATCTAGATTTTTGTAGCGATTCATTAAAAATGCTCTAACATCTACTAGCTTTTGTATTTCATTATTTTTCATTTAGTCCCTCCAAGAACCAATCAGGTGTTTTTGTATGAGGCTCCCACTTAGCAAACCTCGATTTTTCTTTAATATAATAATTTCTATAAGAAGAAACTACATCGTAATAAGTGTAATATAAATCTTTTTTATCTGTCATTTCTTTCAATTGTCTAAAATTATGAGTACCATCTAAATTAATCTTATTTAAATCTTGGTCTGTAATACAACCTGCTTTAACGCCTATATCTCTAACTAATTCCCATGTCAAAGGCTTTTCTTTTCTATCTGGACCTAATCTTATACTAGTCTTTGGATCTAAAATTTTTAAACTTTCATTCTTAATTGTAACTGCAAAGTGTGTTCTACCATTTATAGGAATACCAATGGGCGGATGATCTTCTAACCACTTAATGACAGATGATGTTTTATGTATCTTTTTATATCTTTTAGTATACTCACACAATAATGCTTTTGCTAAATCTATGTGCCACATATAATTACCATAACTCATTGATGTCCATATTGTGCATGGGTGGTTAATGTGAGTCATCTTATATGGTGGTTGTTTATCTTTTGTTGTATTTTCTTTAATGTAGGCTAGTTTATCTTTTTGACGTTTAAATATCTTAGGTCCATTTTTCTTTTTTATATCATCATATAAGTAATGCCAGTGGACTGTTGATAACATTTGGGCACATTCAATTATCATTTTTACAACATGCTTATTGCAGTGATATTGTGCTGCTTTAACTGGATCTTTATCTAATACAAATATATTCAATTTTTTATTCCTTTAATGTTTTTAGTATACTATCAATTATTTCGTATGTCTTCTCCGGACCGGTGGTTTTAAATGCCTGCAATTTATCACCCTGATGTTTAACTGCTAAGTAGATCTGGTGATCATTCTGCCCAGCTTCGCATGCATCGCCTATAAACCAATGGTCTTTGCCTTTAAAGTGCCACAGACCAAACGTTTTGTCCCATCCTCGAGGATATATATCCATACTAGTCTGGCCTCCTTTTGCTATGTCTAAATGCTCACTCATATTTTTATCGCTAAGTAGCATTGATTGTAAGAGATTAATTGCATAGTCGCGTAATCCTACACGATTATCTAAATTGATAAATAATTGTCTTTGACTTAAACTGCTACTTCTACCAATTGGTGCCCAATTTACTAGAGAACCCCGGTAATCTATAAAATCAGGCTGGATCTCAAATTCTCCCATATAGTTTTCTTTATCAAGAAGTATTTGCTGACACTTGATTATAGCACGATAAAGTTTTTGTAAGCTTATATGACTGTTATCTTTCATTGTAACACCATCAATCATTACCCAATCATTTAATCCTGACGACCACTGATATAGCTTTGTTCCGTTACAAGGCATAAGCACTAGTTTGTTCAATTCACGTTCAGTTAGTATTTCTTTTAACTTTTTAAGATTAAGCTGGTATTCTATATCTGTAATTTTAGAACCGGTAATTATAGATATGGTCCCAAATTTCATAAGCTTTCTAAGCTGTATAATCATGTTATCATCAATTTGTTGACGATGCATAGTAATAGTGCCATCCATGTCAAAATAAAAAACCCTTTCTTTCATTCAATACCTACTTGTTTCATATTTGCAACTAAGTCTGAAGAGCTTTGGATTTTTCCTCCACCCACACCCCATAACATTTCTATTGCGTACTTTTTGCATGTTTGGGTTTCCGGTGTATTGGTATTAAACCTATCACCACCATTTGCAAATATATCAGGTTGAATTTCTGCTAATGTTTCGCATACTGTACCATCTTCATCTTTAGCTTCAATTACATCTTTAACGCCCTTAAATGCGCGGATAATCTCTGCCCTTTCTTCGAAAGGCATAAAGTTATAGCCCTTCTTTCTATTTAGCCATGGATCGGAATTGCATATGACTATGACATCACCAAATTTTGATGCTGCTTGTATCATTCTGACGTGACCTACATGTACTGGGTCAAAACCACTGCTAACAGCAATAAGCTTCTTCTTGTTCTTCTTCATCTATGACCTCCAAGTCAAATTCAAAAACTGTTAAACAGCCTTTACTTGTTAGTACATAGTATAACGCGGCATTATCAAAATTTACACGTTCTTTAATAAACTTACTTCTTGCTTTTCTAGGCTGTACTAGTTTTAAAACTAGGCCTAAAACATTTTCTTCGTGTCGTAAGTTTCCTGTAATACTGTAAGTTAAGGCACCTTTATGAACCATCACTAGTTCATTAGGCATAAAGATATGCTCGGGCTTAGCCGATACCATCGAAGCCTTCGGTACCATTTACGCTTCCAGTAAGTATTGGAAATTGGTTTCTTTCAATAGTAGTAAGGCCTGCAATTAGTCTAAAGCTAGTAGGATTAGTACCATCATCACCTAAGAAAAATATATCCTTTGTTCTCATCTCATAAATTTCAGACTTGTTGCCAGTACCTACAGTAAAATAATTTTGTGTACCACCAGCAAAGGGTTTGATACCGTGAACACTAAAACCAACTCTTAGTGCTCCATTACCATCAGTATTTTCAACTTGGAAAAATCTAGTTACGTAAGGAAATTCTATCTTGATTGGTGTACCTGTATTGATAGGTACTTCATTATCTACAGATGCTGTTACATAAGGAATTCCTGATAACTGATACGGTGGTACAGAATTTGGCCCTGCTTTTGGATGATTAATAGCCATATAAAACCTCTCTATTTGTCTTTATATATAAATATCTGCTACAAAGAGATTTATACATTATTTAGAACTTTCACTTCCATCATTGGGCTGTATGGACTCCACTTTTTTACTATTGCGTTTCCGTCTTCGTTTAGGAGCACTTTTACTAGTTTGCTGTTTGGGTGTTGATCTTCTAGCACTAGTGCTATCATCTGCTTGGGATTCACCATTCTTCTTATTGGAAACCCTTGGCTTTTTATTACTGCTTGAATTAACTGGCCTTTCTTCCACATGTTTTATTTTCTCCTTAAATAATTCTTCTGTTTCTTCATAAGCAGGAGGTTGAATATTTAAAGACTTAAAATATTTAAATAGTTGTTCGTAATCAGTAATGTTCTTTTTATTAATCAGATCTTCTAGATTGATCTTTTGTCTTTTTAAATAATAATCATATTTCATTATCCTCTCCTTTTAATTTGTATTCTAGTATTTCAATAGCCAGATCAGCGATCTGATTAGAGAAGATTAATTGTAAATCAACTCTAATCAGATCTAGATCTTTTTTTGTGCAAACACTGAAATATTCAGAGAGTTTTTGCATAACACTGTTACATTTATCTTCATCCCAGTTGCATGCTTCAAGAAATGAAGTTTGGTAATGAATGTTATACATTATGCTACTTATATCTTTCATTTACAAATCTCTAATAATGTCTGAAACACCCGATTGGAATCTAGGATCCTTGGCTATTTTAATTATATCTTTCTCAGATAGATGTAAACCTTGATGTTCTACAACCTGCTTAGCAATTTTTACTAAACCATTAACACAAACATTTCTTGCAGTTGAATGATTCATTTTATAACCATAGCACGTCATTTCATTGGCAATCTCTTGATAACTTTTCCCTCCTAATTCTGAAGTTGTTGCGTATCCATTATCACTTTTGAACCCTTTAGGCATTGTCATATTTATCTCCTATTTCATGTATGTGTGTTGTATCTAAATTATCTACTATTCCGAATCTCATTCTAATTACTTGTTCTTCTCGCTTTGTTAATGATTTAAACGAAGCGATAACACAATTTCTAATTTCTTCCTGATCTAGGAGTTCATCGACACTTTGTGATTGATCATCTGGGATAATATCACCAAGTGTTTTAGAGCTACCGTCAGAAAAATTAATTTGCTTATCAAGCGATTGGATGTGTCTCAGTTTTATAGAGTCTAGACTAGCTTTAGCCATTTTTTTAGAAACACCTAAGCTTTCACATACTTCATCAATTGTTGGTGTAGTTCCAAATTCTTCCTCATATTCTGCAACCATTGCTAGAATATTTTTAGAAATAGAAACAGCGTGTGAAGGAATTCTTACTGAATTTCTATGCATGCTAATATGTCGTGTAACAGCTTGTCTGATCCACCAACATGCATATGTTGAGAATTTATACCCTTTACGCCAATCAAACTTATCAACAGCTTTCATTAAGCCGATATTTGATTCTTGTATTAAGTCCTCCATACTACAACCACTTTTGTGATATTTTTTAGCAATGCTAATCGCTAATCTTAGATTAGAGTTAATCATCATATCACGTGCATGCTGATCACCCTCCTCGATGCGCTTAGCTAAAATAACTTCTTCTTTTTTTGTTAGAAGTTTATGTTTACCTACACTTTTAAAGTATTGATCAATTATTTTACTCATTCTTTACCTCCTTAATATTTTAATTTTAACATGTAATTTTTATTTTTGCACGTGTGTGCTATTTTATTTTTTGCATTCTCTTCTGTTTTGCAACTCCTTTTGTATATAACATAAATCAATCTCTCGCGCTCTAAGCGCATTTCTATTTTGCTTTGATCGACGTTCTTTATTTAAAAGAGTTCTTGCTTTAATAAAAACTCTTTTAAGATCATCATCATTTAGTTTGGCTAAATATTCTTCTGTAATTTCCCAGTAACGGGGTTCGCTTCTTTTACTTTCTTTTACCCTTGTCATGATTACCTCAGCATGAAATTATGCTTAATATGTTTGTTAAGAATTTTGTTAACACTTTTTTTATCAAGTGTTGTTTTTATTATAACAAAATACGGCTCACTTTTATCATTTAAGTTTAAAATTTTTTTAAAAACTCTCTTTTTTTTCATTAGGTTGATACAATAATACAATACCGCTTTATCGAGAAATATAATAGTCATTATAAATCCTAATAGAGGATAGGCTTACCATTTTTCAGTATAGGCCGTTTATTATAAGTAAGAATCTTGATGTTTTGCACACCTGGTAGTTTTTTCATACGAGCTGCCATTTCATCTAAGTTGTTGTATATATCTGAGTCCTTAGGTAAGTACTTGATGCTTAATCCTAAACGTGCACCCCCACCTTGAAATCTATCAACTTTTTTCGTTTGACCAACAACAGCAAAACCGGGAAGTGATCTCATTCTAGTCATCATGTCAGGAACATGTGTGTCATAGTCTAAAGTAAGAAGTATTTCAGCCTTAAACAATTTGTGCTTAAGTCTGTAGATGTTTTCAACAAAAAGATCAATATTGGTCATATCTATAAATATCAACACATTAAGTAATTAACTATTTTTTTTCATTAACTAGGCCGCAATCTGAAGTTAATAGTAAACTTGCAGCTGAAGCTGAATTCTGCAGAGCACATCTTACGACCTTGAGTGGATCGATGATACCTAACTCAAACATATCTCCATAAATGTCGCTTCTAGAATCATAACCAAATGATATACTTTTATTTTCTAAAACTTTTTCAATAACTAGATCCGGTGATTTACCACAATTGCTTACTATCTGCTTAAGTGGGATAAGGCAACTATGCCTAATAATTTCATAACCGGCCATAAAGTCAGGAGTCTCTGATTTAATATCATAAGATGCTCTAATCAAAGATATTCCTCCGCCTGGGAGTATACCTTCTTGTAACGCTGCCTTTGTGGCACATAATGCATCATCGACACGATCTCTTCTTTCTATCATCTCAGCTTCAGTGCTAGCACCAATTCTTAAAACAGCAATACCGCCGCTCATTCTATTTAGACGATAATTCAAAACCTCTACTTCGTTTGGTTCTAACCCTCGTTCATCTAGTCTTGTCCTTATTAAGTCTAATCGTGAATCAACTTTTTCTTTTCTATCATCAAAAGCAACAAAGAGCGTTGACAGTCTAGAAACTAATATTTTCTTTGACTTTCCTAGAAATGATTCATCGATATCATCAACACTATGTGTTTGATCGATAATTTTCCCACCAGTGATTGCTGCAATATCACTAAGCATGTCATGTCTAGCGTTGCCAAAGCCAGGTGACTTAATAGCACAGACTTTCAAGTTGCCTTTCGTCTTATTTAGTACTAAACCCTGAAGCGCTTCATTGTCAATATCGTTTGCAACAATAAGAAGTGGCTTGCTTTCTTCTAAACACAACTCTAAAGGTTTAATTATCTCTTTGATAGAATCTAACTTTTTATTGAATATGAGCACGTAACAATTTTCATATGCCACACACATCTTCTCCTCATCGTTAACAAAATAGGGCGACATGTAGCCTCTGTCTATTTGAAAACCTTCAACAATTTTTAAATCACTGCTATAACCTTTTGCCTCCTCGACAATAATGCTACCTTCAATACCTACTTTTTTAATTGCTGCACTAATCAATTCAGCAGTCTGTATTTCATTATTACATGAAACTAGCGCAATATCTTTTACCTGCTGATCAGTCTCAATAGGTATAGCCATTTTTTTTAAATTATTTGTTACTTCTTCTAGTGCTCTTTCCATTCCTTTTCTAAGAATTACTGAATCTACACCTGCAGATATATAACGTAATCCCTGCTCGTACATAGCCTGTGCCAGAACTGTTGCTGTTGTAGTTCCATCTCCCGCTTCATCAGCTGATCTAGATGCAGCTTCTTTAACAACTTGCACTCCTAAGTTTTGAAATTGTGCAGATAAATTAATTGCTTTAGCAACTGTAACTCCATCCTTTGTTATTATCGGATGTTGATTAACGCGTTCAATTAAAACAGTTTTTCCACTTGGCCCCATTGTTGTCTTAACAGCGTCAGCCAAGATTTCAATACCTTTTTTAATTTCGTCTCTGACCTCATGATCAAATTTAACTATTTTATTCATCCTCGTAGCACCCTTTTGTTAGAGTTACCTTCCAAGAGGCGGACTGGTATGTATATTACTCGCCTCGATCGATCAATTATATTTTCAGCAATATGCTTATCGCCAATTTTAATTGCAACTTCATTCTCTGTTATTATTTTTTCGTCTCTTAGTTTAGACTGTGTATCATTATCTAGTGTTTGATCCATTTATCACCTCAAAAGTTTCAATATATTTATTCCAAGTTTTCTCTTTTAGCATAGTATCAAAGCCTAAGTGTTCAATATAGCTTTTAAGATTGCCTTCGTTTAATGTTGTTGTGTGTATTTCCATTTCATCTTCTGCATTTGTTAGATCGACTAGTCTTATAAGATTAACATTTCTATCAAATATTTCACGTTTGACTTCATCTTTAAGAAATTCCCTAAGCCTTTCCGGATCTTTTACTAATTTAAGAGCAGTCTTGTCACCTACGCCCGGGATACCCGGTATATTATCAGTAGCATCGCCTCGAAGCGATTTCCAAGTAACATAATCATAATCAGGCTTTTCTATTTCTTTCTTTTTTACTGGGTTGTATAATGTAAAATTGCATACATTGTGCAATTGTATAAAGTCACTATCGCTGCTTATAACATAACAATCATCACCTTCACGAGAATGCTTTAAAACATAAGTTGCAATAACATCGTCACATTCAAAATCCGGATGTCTTATTGATATAAACGGAAAGTATTCTTTAACTGCCAGTATTATTGATGCTTTTTGCTCATGAAAGTGCTTACCTTGTGTCTTTCTGTTGCCTTTGTAGTTGCCCGAACTTAATTCGTTTCTGTGTTTTGGCTTTCCTTCTAGCACAAAGTAGACTAAATCAGGTTTATATTTTGCAACAAGAGGCCTTAGCCCTCTTAAGAAATTATATATGACATAGTTGTCACCTTTTGTGAATCCGGATCTGGCCCTATATATTAAGTTATATGCATCTAAGAATAGAATTTTCATTGTTCCCCACTAGTTATTTGTTCTTTATTAACCTCACTATTCATTATAACTTGTTTTATATCATTTTGCACGTGTTGGTTAGTTTCAACAGGTTCTTTTGTTTTATTAAAATATTTTTCTTTATCTTCTAATGCTTTTTCTATTAATGCCTCAACAGTTTTCTTAGTATTTTCTATCATAAAATCTTTAAGAGTATTGACATCCTTAAAGATTTTATCATTAACATCTTCAATCATTATTTGATTATTGTCAGGCAACCCTAATACATACTGTACTATGGTTTCATCAATAGTTTTTCTAACAATTTCTTCTTTAACACTTGCAGGAATAATTTGCAAATTTTTATTTTTAAGTATATAGATGATTTGACCGACTTCATATTTCATATCTGCTCCAGAAAGTAAAAAAGCTACCTCATAGGGTAGCTTAATTATACTGCATAATACAATTTGTTAAACTGTTTCTACTTAAATCCTATACCTGGCAAGTAAGAACCTTGTGCAGAATAACCTCGACGAGATCTTTCAGGTTGTCGTTTTCCATAAACCCAGCTAGAATCTCTATCTTCAATTTCAGAAAGTACTGATTCTACTTCTTTTTGAATAATTCTTTTAAGCTGTGTTTCTTGCAATTTTTGCTTTTTTAACTTATTGTTTTTCATAATTCGCTTGGCACGACGAATCTCAGACATCAATTCGCCCATATCAATTTCAACTAGTTCACTGTCTAATTCAGACTCAACTTCTTCATCAACATATTCTTCCATTGCTGGTTCATCTGTCTCATTTTCGCCCTCGCCTTCACCAACGTAAGATTCGTTTAGTTGTCTAGACATACCAGCTGATTTGTTGCTGCTAGCCAAACCTGCAAGTTTACAAATTCTATTAAAATCAATGCTCATTTTAAGCCTCCTGTGATTAAATATCCACTAGCATTTATTTTATCTTTAATTATCTAAATTATTTTTAATTTTTTGAGTAAGATCTTCGCCCTTAGTCGTGGCTACTTCTAATGACTCCAACCCTAAAGCATGTCTAACTTTATCATATACATTTTGAGACAATTTATTTTTGAGTATAGCCATATCAGCGTATTGATGTAGATCCCATTCATATATAGGAACTTCTTCACCTTCATGATTAGGCTCAGTCTGACCGGTGTCTCTGCTTTCAAAGATATAAAGAAGTTCAGGCATTACATTGCCTTGCGGTACCATTACAAAAGGGATGTTCGAATCCTCTTCGTACATTATCTCGGGTATCCATTTATTATTCATAATTCCTCCAGACTTTAATATTACAAAATCATATAAAAAAGTTAATTACTTTATTTTGTCTATATTATATCCGGCTTTTTTATTTAATACAGTAATAATATAATTGGTAACTGATCTTCCGAAAGTTTGATTGAATGAAGCTTTCGTTGTTTCAGCGTCAATACTATCCTCACCTGCTATCTCGAGTTGTTTTTTTAATCCAACTCTTAGATCAGAATCAATATTGGAAAGTGCACCTTTAAATCTAGGATTTTTTACTATCTCCGGATCAAGAATCTTTGTACAAAAATATTTTATTGAAAAATTGGACCAATTCTCTTCTGAATATGCTTTATATAATATATCTTTTGCACTTTCCTGATTTGTAAAACCTAGTTCGCTTTTATCTTTTTTACTTGCAGGATTAAGCTTTACTAGCAAATCAGATCCTTCAAGGCCATAAGTAATGCTCTCAATTGCTGCTTTAAATTCCTTAAGTGGATTAATAAAAAAATCTTTAAACTCTTCTGTAACCGCTTCTGTAGCATCGCATAAATAGAAAGGTACAAAACCTCCGAATAGTTCATCAATATCTGAAGCTGTCTTAAGGCTTACATTTGTCATATTTTGCAAAGTTTTTGTTAAATTGCACCTAGGCACACCACTTGTTGTGCCTATATCAGCTTCTATATATTCTAGTAGCGAAAAAAGATTATTACAAATATTTTCGCCTTCAGTTCTTAATACTCTTTGATTTCTTCTATTCAGATATCTTAAAGCTTCTATTGCCCTCTGCAAGCTTCCTGATTCTTTTCTATAATTTTTTCTATCAGGGCCAGACTTAAGTGTAGACTTAACTGACTTAAGATTGTCAATAAGCTCTTGAACATGTTCAGAATATTCCTCTGTACCCATTTCGGGTAAAGAGCTTAACATGCTAACTGATTCAACAAGTATATTTTTATATTTCATCTTTCCAACAAGTGTCGTATTTTATTTCTAAACTGATTATCTTTACTTAAATTTTTGCTTTCTGAAACTTGAATGGGCGGACTAGTATCCTCTGCTTCTTCAGATTCATCGGGAGGAGTCTCGTCTTCAGGCACAGATTCTTCAGCAGCAGCATCAGCTTCTTCATCAGCTGACGTCATTGTTATACTAACAGGAGGATCTCCCGGGTCTTGTGCTTCATCGCCTTTCTTTGACAAACCAATGATGCTACTTACTGAACTTAAATAAGTTTGAAGTACTAATCTTTCTTCTTCGCTTAATCTTTCATAATAAGCACTTAGATTTTGATCTACGTCATCTGTTTTAAGAGACTTGCCTGCTCTTATTGCATTGATTGCAACCTTTACTGATTCATAAGAGGTTACTGGGACGTCATTTACTTCTGTTTCATCTGAATTATCTGAGTCATTAGCAGCTGGTGTTTCTTCGGGTGCAGCTTCGCTTTCGCCTTCATCAGAAAAAATATCTTCATCTTCTTGTTCTGATAAACTACCATACCTGTCAGTATCTGCCTTATACTTTTCATCATAGCTTTTATCGTACTCTTTCAAGCTTTTAATACTGGTCTCTTCGGCTAGAATTTTTAGGAAACGCATAAGATCTTTTTCATTATTAATATTAATTTGTGACATAATCTAAGTTACTCCAAAATAATTTTGCATTAATGCAAACTGTTATAAGTTTAATTTCGCTGGTATTTCCAAAGGAGGAGAAATTAAATGTCAACTTCTCTTTAAAAATATAATTATCGTCTTCTATATATATGCTTTTAATAGTATAATTTTTTCTAATCTTTAAATTATCGTTGTAAATAAAAGTTACAAAGACTATTTCATCTTTACAAATTATTTCTTGAACATAGAAAATTTCATCATAATTAAACTGATCTATATCGATCTTATCTTTAATGCTATCAGAAAGAATAATATTTTCAATCATTGTGCTTCTTAAAAAAATATATATCGCCTATTAACTCATCGCAATACGATTTAATCTTAAGATCCGGATCAGTAATACCTTCAAAACCATGGGTATAAGTCTCAACAGTTACATCTAAATTATCAATAATAATTTTACAGTGATGATTAATCTGGAATTGGAAACTGAAAAGCTCGTTAAAAAAGTATTCGCACTCTTCCTGTCTTTCGAATGTATAAATCTTTTTAAGTCTTTCGGGTGAAGATAATACTTCCCATTCAGACACTTTTCTAGGATTAATCGGAACGACTAGGTCATTATCAGGATTTGATTTTACAATACTTTTAAAATTTTTACTTAAACTTTGTAAATCTTCTTGACTGACTTTATTATTTGATTCAACTAAATAATTCAATAAACTCAAATTAACCTCTCTAGTGCTTTATAAAGTTTTAATGCTTCTTTTAAATTTTGCTGGGATTTTAATTCTTCAGCTTCTGCTTGTTTTGCTTTTAATTCCTCTTCAATTCTTAACATGTCATCCCAAGATTTAATACCCATAGCAATAATAAAAGGATATACATCATGCGCAGCATTAACAACTGCTAATTGTTCTTCCTTGGGCTTGCTTAAGACACCTTCTATCTCTGCTTTTTTAAGCTGTGCTAATAAAGATCGAACATCTTTTTCTTTCTTTCCTATGTATTTAGAAATAATATTGTCATACAGTTTAATAGCTTCTGCATATAGCGTATAAAATTCTGATTCACTGATGCCTAGATCAAGAAATTTCTTTGTCCCAGACTTGTTTGGTTTGCTAAAGTCAGGCGGATTTTTCTTACCCATAAAATGTTCAGAAAGTGAAAATGCTAGCTTATCATCCATTTTCGCATATCTATTTTTAAGTTCTTGTGCTATTGCCAATTTCCAAGGCTTATCTGTGTTTGTTATAACATCACTTAAAATATCGCCTACAGCACTTCTAGCCATGGCGCCACCAATACTATACATACCTGCCATGTAAGCTTTTACCATGTCAACCAATTCTTCTTCTGTCATGTATTTAAATATGTCAGGATCTAATCTTTCTATCGGTATCGGCTCTTTCTCTTCTATCGCTGCAGCAACTATAGATATATCCTCCATAGTTAACTCCATCAATGTTTCATTAACTTGTTTCAGGTCTTGTCTAGCAATTTCAAATATTCTTATGAATTCATCCATTTGAGCTTTGACGTCATCAGCGTTACCGATATCACCAACCAGCATTTTATCTTTTGTTCTAAGATTCATGAATGCTTTTGTAAATATCTCAGCATGATCAGGATATTTTAGGAAGTTAAGGTATAGCGGAAGATTCCTAACAATTACATCATAAATTTCTTCTGTAATTTCCACAAATCGCTTTGCACCGGGGAAATTATCTTCTGTTGACTTACCTATTCTCATTAACCTCATCTTTCTTTCTGGGAATTTAAGCACCCACTGTCTTAAACCAGACTCACCGCTAAAACCATAAAGAGGTGCGATATGTGTATACTTCGAAGGATTTGCTTCTTGTTCTAATGATTTTATTTGTTTAGCAACTCTTTTCTTTTCAACTTCTTCTGGTGTTGGTTCATAATCACCTTCTTTTGCTTCTTTATCCAATAACTGTGATTCATGAAAATCTATAGACGCATTAACTGCACCATTGACATAAACTTTAATTGCTTCCAACATCTCAATTTCATCATACTCTTTAATTTTTTCAGGTATATTAGGATGAGGAACTTTAAATACTCCTGCTCTATAACTTTTTGATCTCTTCATAAGATCCAATATTTCTTGTGGGTATGATCTTTTAATACTGTCTGAATCTTTCCATGCATGATAAGTAAATTTTGTAAGATTGTAATAATCTTTCACTCTGATTCGTGAGAAAAACTTTGCAATAAAATCATCAACTAGAACTTCTTCTTTTTCAACGTCTTCTTTATATGCCATTCTTAAAAGTTGCGACAATTCTTCTAAAGCAGCATCACCCGTTTTGTTTATAGCAGATGCGTATTTTAAAAATGATGCTTTGAAAATAGGATTATGTTGATTCAAACCTTTGAGAATTTTAAATATTTGTTTATCTAATTCTTCGTCTGACATATTGAATACAGATCTAAATCTTATAACGTTTTCATAAATTACACCATATCTGACTTGAATATCTTTTATTATTCCTGCATTGTGTTCTCTACTTCCTACAGCACCCGGTTCTTTTGTGCCTATATCTAGCTTCTTACCGAATCCTGTGTCTTTTTCTTTTATTTCCAATCCGCCATATTCTAAACCATGATTTGCTACAATCAGCTGATAATTAACTTCGTAAACAGCATGCATTGCCAAGAAAACAGCATCAATATATTTGGGTGCATCTGCATGATCAAACTCCCATTCCTTAGCTGCATTTGCAAGTGTTTGTAAAGTTTCAGGAATATCTTCATCTGTATATGCTAATCGTGAAGCTTCTAATACAGCTTCAAGTCTTCTTTCAATTATTTTAGATGTATTGACATTTGCCGGTATAACATTTTTTGATCTTAGTTCTTTGTCTAATTTTTCAAAATCTTCAATTTGTTTAATGTTTTCATCGCCTACTTTTTTAACTTGAAGTATTTCTGCACCTTTTGTACCAGCTTTATAACCCGCATTTTGTGCACCTCCAAAGTCATCAATAGCATTGTCTTCTTCATCTTCATCTTCATCTGTGTCTGCATCTATATCTACACCTGCAGCTGCCTGTTGTTTTAGCCATTGATCTGCAGCATCACCAGCATCACCGTATTCATCATCCGGATCTGACTCAATTAACATTCTTAGACTTTCATAAAGTTCTTTTGATATATTTCGATCTTCATGCCTGTCAATGGCAACATCTAAGATTTTATGAAGCTGCCTATAAACTTTCTCAATTTGGTCTTCAGGTACTTCTTCAGCAATTAGCTGTGCTGCTCTACCTAATTCTCCTTTTGTACTTGGAATGTAGTCCGGATCTTCTACCGGCGGTGCTTCAACAGCTAGCTGTGACGACATCATCTGTGTTGGTTTGATGGGTTCATCTAGATCGTTATCAAACATTGTTCCGGTAACATCTGAATATGAATGTCCATCTGATCTACTTTCTACAATTGTTTTAATAAAATTATCTAGTGTGCTCTTTTTTACTGTAATCATACATAACCTCACTTACTGTTATTAATTATGCTTCTATAACTACATTTTCTAATTAACTGCATAAAGAATTGCAATTGTTGTTGCTGCACCAACGAAAAACCCCCCAGAAGCATAGAAAACAGGTGGCCATGGTTTTCTTAGGTCTCTCATTTGCGCAATCGTCTGATCCCTTAGTCTGACCTTTTCTTCCAGTATTTGCTTGTCTGTTACTAATTTAATCTTTTCTTTTTCAAATTTCAGTTCTAACTCGAGTTTTTGTTTCTCTAGTTCATAATTTATTTGAAAATTACATTGCTCAACTTTAAATGAATCTTCAACACCTATTTTTGCAATTGCTTCATTGTTGAGTAACCTTCCTGAAAAGGGTGCTTGTTCACCTTCATTCAATACTGTAAACTGGGGTTCAGCGAAACATAACGCAGATAATAAAATTCCTAACATAATCTCTCCTTTTCATAGATTATATTAGGAATTTATAAAAGATAAATTATCGTTTTTAATATCTACCGTAATATCTTTTTCTATATAATGATCCTCTCGATAATCCTTCATTTTCATTTATTTTGTGTATTTTATGATCATGACTAGTATGCTTACCTTTTTCTAATTTTGCTTCTGCCCTATCTATGTCACTTTCTAAATCCCATATTTCGCTTTCTAATTCATGAGCACCTGCCATATCCATATATGCAGATGATTCATAACCACCCATGTCGCTACCCATTTGTTCAGCTTCGTCTTCTAATTCTTCATAATCTTCTTCCATATCATAAAGATCATCCTCAAGCTTAGCTAAATGTTTTGTACCCAAAGCGTGTGCTTGATAATTCATTTCCTTAATAACTTTAGAATATTCTTCTTTTATTAATATTTTTAATCTATTTTTTGTTAGTTTCATTTTTCAATATCTCCAATAATA
>Ga0080013_1002989_pt1 | contig 18691 bp, 21 predicted proteins | sample ETNvirenome_6_85_FD_69236 | JGI IMG/M metagenome (GOLD analysis project Ga0080013, IMG submission 69236) | Marine viral communities from the Pacific Ocean - ETNP_6_85 (SPADES assembly) (version 2) | ecosystem: Environmental > Aquatic > Marine > Oceanic | place: Pacific Ocean | collected 2013-06-19 | reverse complement strand
CTGGACCAGTAGCACCTGTGGCACCATCCGGACCAGTAGCACCTGTCTGACCATCTGGACCAGTAGCACCTGTGGCACCATCGGGACCAGTAGCACCTGTCTGACCATCTGGACCAGTCGCACCTGTTGCGCCATTAGGACCAGTAGCACCTGTTGGACCCATTGGGCCAGTAGCACCTGTTACACCCGCGCCTATGGGTCCAGTAGCACCTGTCGCCCCAATTGGACCAGAAGCACCAGTTGAACCACTAGGCCCTCCCAATGGTCCTGTTGGACCCATTGGACCTGTTGCCCCATCTTTTCCTGTTCCTGTTCCTGTTCCACAACATATGAATGGACCTAAAGTTGTTGGATTATTAAAGTTACACGCCATTGTATATAAACTGAATAGATAGTTTTTTTATAATATTTACGTCATTTAAATGAAAAAGTTTATAAAGGTTTATCAATTATAATTAAATATCATTAAAATGTCATCAAAAAAAAAATATAAAAAGAATCAAGTATCGATTGATTTATCTAATAATGATATTTTACTTAAATCTTTAAAAAAATTTTTTAATAATACAAAAAATTTAAAGAATTTTTTAAAAATATATAATAGAAAATCAAAAATATCAATGCGTTTATTAGATTGGTTTGTTACAAATTATGCAAAAAAAAATAATACAATATATAATATTAAAAAAAAGAAGAATGACATTAAAAATTTTATTGTATATTTAGAATATAAAGCACAGTTAAGAGCATATTCAAAAAAACAATTTGATCCTTTTTGTAGAAATAAAAGAATTATATATAAGGATAAAAATAATAATGAACATATCACAACAGTAGGTCAATTAAATTTTTTCAGATGGGCTATTGAAAATAAAATAATAGATCATGTTAAAAAAAATTTTGATAATATACAAAAAGATATGAATACATCTATTAAAAATCATTATAATAAAAAAAAAAATAAGAAAAGAAAACAATTATCTATTTCAGCAACTAAACAAATAAGAAAACATGATATTAAAATTATTGTTAAATTTGACTAATAATTTATAAAAAAAATATAAAGTAATATTATAAATATGAGTTATAATACTTCTTATCCTCAATATAAATTCGCTCCTTTCCAAAGTGGTTCAGGAACTTGTTATCCATCTACTGATTTTAAAGGTTACAAAGGTGGTGCTAAAAAGCGTAAAACAAAGGGTGGAAATCCAAATCGTTATTTTAATCCTAATTCTAGAATGTCAGACACTTGTCAAAGTGGTGGACGCAGATACAGTGTAAGATCTCCTGGTGGTAGAGCAAATATTAAAAGTGCTGCTGATGGAACAGCACATTTTAAACATGTTCGTCAAAATCAGGGTAAACATGCTGTCGAGATTCTTAGTGGTGGTGGAACAGATTGGAGAGGTAGTCAAATGTCTCGTTCATCACAGCCAATTGAGTTTAGTTGGACAGATATGAATGATTTCAGAGCTTTCACTAAAACACCTTATATTTCACCCAAACAACTTGTTAGTGAAGTTATGCCACCTTCTGCTGCCCCTTCAACAACTGTTCCAGCTGGATTTGATCCAATGGGTTCTGATTTAGGACCAGTCACTGGTGGTGGTCTTTTAGCTGATTTATTTGGTATTAAAAAACGTAGAAAAACTAAAATAAAAGCACCTGCTAAAAAGAAATCAACCAAGAGAAAAGCACCTGCTAAAAAGAAATCAACCAAGAGAAAAGCACCTGCTAAAAAGAAATCTACCAAGAGAAAAGCACCTGCTAAAAAGAAATCTACCAAGAGAAAAGCACCTGCTAAAAAGAAATCTACTAAGAGAAAAGCTCCTGCTAAAAAGAAATCTACCAAGAGAAAAGCTCCTGCTAAAAAAAGAACAACTAAGAAAACAACTAAGAGAAAAACATCAACAAGAAAGAGAACTACATCAAAAGGTAGAAAAACTAGAAAATAAATGTAAACAATAAATAAGTTATATTTAATAATTTATTTATTTAGATTAAGTAAAAATTGAAAGTTTTGTTAACACCTTTTAGATTTTGATTTTTATCAATTTTAGTATTGTATAAATTAATATAATTATTTAATTCTTTTTGTAATGACTTAATTGTTTTATGATGGATTGGATCTAATGCAGGTAAACTGTATAAAATTGAATTAAAACTATTTAATGTATTTTTACAAAAATCTTTTAAATTATCATACAATTGTTTCCGATATAAAATATTTTTATTACAATTATCTATTTTATTTTTAAGAATTGATGTTTCATTAGCATATTTAAGTGTATTTTTGTAATTTTTCTTGTCAAAAGGATAAAGAAATCTAGCATTGTATAAAATATTTTTTAAATTAGGATTAATATTATTATTTTTAATTATACTATCAAAAAAGATATCTTTCTCAGCTGGTGACACTGTTATATTAAAATCATTTTTAATTATATCTTTATATTGATAAACAAAATATATAATTATTATTAAAATTATAAAATTATTTGTATTAAGTGAATATTTTAAAAAATTATATAGTAATGTGAATAAAATTATGAATAAAATAATATTATTTTTTGTTAATAATAATTTGCGATAATATTCCATTATATTTATTTAGAATATTAAAATTACTCTATTTTGATTCTAAAATTTTGACTATTAGCTATTATTTTTTCATCTGATGTAGTTGATATAAAAAATAACATAAATGCTATAATTATACTTAAAATTCCTAAATATATTAATCTATCGTTTTTTATAAAAATATTAATAAAAGTAGAAAAATTTGGTTTTTTAATATAATGAAATTCAGTTAATTCATTTAAAATATTTAATATAGTTTCAGCAATTTTTTTACCAATTTCAGTTACAGATAAATTATATATTCTCTTTGGTTTGGATGAATGAAGACTTTTATCTTTTTTTAACATTGGATAAATATTTTTATTATCAATATCCATATGAATATCTTTATATTTAACGGTATCCGGTTTAATAATATCCTTTTTATAACTCATTATATATTATATAAAGTTTTTTATATAATATAATTTATTCAAAATGGCTAAAATAATTGTTGCTATATGTAAAAATAGAGGGATTGGATTAAATAATATAATACCTTGGAAACTTATAAAAGATTTAGAATTTTTTAAAAAAACAACAATGAATTCAACTGTAATTATGGGACGAAAAACATGGGATTCTATTCCAAAAATGTATAAACCATTGTCTAATAGAGAAAATATTATAGTTAGTAGAAATAAAAAAGGCAATAGATTTGTTAGTTCAATTTCAGATGCCATAAACTTAGCAAAAAATGATAAAATATTTTTAATAGGTGGTGAAAATATTTATAAAGAAGGTTTTAAATATGCGAATGAAATTATTATTACCCATATTGATAAAAATTATAATTGTGATAAGTTTTTCCCTTTAATATCTTCAAATTTTGTATTAAATAATTATCAGAAAATGTCTGATATTGATTTAAATAGTAATGAAAAAGTTAAATTTAATATTTTAAATTATAAATTAGATTCTAATTATATTCATCCAGAAATCCAGTATCTTAATAATATTAAAAAAATTATTGAATATGGAAATATTCGAACTGATAGGACAAATACAGGGACCAAAGGATTAATTGGTTTGACTATGAGATTTGATATTTCTAAACATTTTCCTCTTTTAACAACTAAAAGAACGTTTCTTAAAGGAATTCTACATGAATTATTATGGTTTTTAAGAGGAGAAACAGACGCTAAAATTTTACAAAAAAAAGGTGTTCGTATATGGGATGGTAATACATCAAAAGAATTTTTAGAAAAATTAGGACATGATAGGGAAGATGGTGATGGGGGACCAATATATGGATTTAATTTTAGACATTATGGTGCTAAATATGTTGATTGTCATACTGATTATACTGGACAGGGGTTTGATCAAGTAAAATATGTTTTAGATTTAATTAAAAATAATCCAACTAGTCGGAGGATGATTATTAATTTATGGAATCCAACTATTATTGATGATATGGTTTTACCACCATGTCATATGGTGTATCAATTTTATGTATTTGATGGTAAATTATCTTGTTCAATGTATCAACGATCTGGTGATATGGGATTAGGTGTACCTTTTAATATTGCATCAGCTTCATTAATGACATATATTTTTGCTAGATTAACGAATTTAACGCCAGGAGAATTGGTACATACAGTTGGTGATGCACATATTTATCTAAATCATCTTAGTGAATTAGAGAAACAGATTAAAAGAGAACCAACACCACTACCAATAATAGAGATTAATCCAGATAAAAATTTTAAGAAAGTAGAAGATTTTGAGTATGAAGATTTTAATTTAATTGGTTATATACCGCATAATTCTATTAAAATGAAAATGGCGGTTTAATTAACCAATGTACTTACTAAAAGTGTTAGTCCCATAGCTTCTGTTAAACTAATTGGTCTAAAATTAGATAAATTATTACCATTATTTAAGACAAGTCTTGGAATAACCATATTATACGCGAATTGAACAATCCAAGATTTAACAACAAATAAAACAATTACTATTAATACAAAGGATAACATTTGTCCTTTTTTAGGTTTAGCACCACCTACTTGATTAAAAATTAGTTTAGTTAACATTATTATATTATATAATAATATAATAATAAAAATGAGTAAAACATTTTGTACCAAAGGTGATATTCAGTATATAGATTGTAGTCCATTAAATAGAGATCTATGGTTTAAAAATCCTGTTGTAAAAGATCCAGTTTATTCTAACATTAAATATGGATGTTGGATATGTAATGTAGAACCAAGACAATCAGATAATAATAAACTATGTGAAAGATTTTTATTTAGTTGTAATGTTAGTCCATGTGATTATCCTAATGTTATTAATTCAATTCGAAATATTCAAAAAAAAAATTATAAAACACATCCTATTAAATAATTAATCTTCAATTTTGTATCCATATTTTTCAAAATGACTAAGAGTAAAACTTTCATCAAAATAGACTCCATTTGTAATCAAATTAGAAATATAATCTTTATTAAAAACCCACCCTGTATTATTATCAAATTTTCAAATAAAATATAAAATTTATTTTCCATTATATTAATTATTAGTATATAAATTATATAAAATATATTTTATATAATTATTAAATGAATGATATTCATACAAATTTGTATAAAATATTAGGTTTATCTGGTAATGCTAACGAGGATGATATTCGTAAATCTTATAAAAAATTAGTTAGAAAATATCACCCAGATAAAAATGATGGCAATGATACTAAATTTAAAAAAATACAAAGGGCATACAATATATTATCAAATCCAGAAAGAAAAAAACAATATGATATGTTTGGAAGTGAAAGTTCTACGAATAATACTAAGAATTTTAATAAAAATTTTAATCCATTTGATTCTTTTAGTAAAACTTTTAAAAATGCTAGTTATTCAAGTGCTAATTTTTCAAATTTTAATGAACACTTCAATTCAAGTTATATTAATCCAAACTCTTATAAATCAAATTCAAATAATTTGGATAATAGTTTGGATAATACAGATATTAAAATAGATTTAATATTAGCATTTGATTTAATATACAAAGGTGGTAAACGACAAGTTGAATATAATAGAAATGTTGTATGTGAAAAGTGTAATGGAATAGGTGTATCTGATAAAAAATATATTAAAAAATGTAAAAAATGTAATGGTAATGGTAAAATTACAAAAACAACCTGTCTTTCACCTGGATTTACATCATATCAAACAAGCACATGTGATAATTGTTATGGAAGAGGTAAAGAAATTGAAAGTAGACATATATGTAAAACGTGTAAAGGATTTAAACAAATAAGAAAACGTGAAAAAATTATTGTTAATATACCAATATCTGTTAAAAATGGTGAAAAACAAATTTTAAAATCTAAGGGGAATGGTATTAGCGGTGATTTAGTTATTACATTTAGTTTAACATTACCAGAAAATATAAAAAGGATAAATGAAAATATGATTTTAGTAAAAGATATTAATATATATGAAATTATTCATCCAAAAGAAATTATTATAGATCATCCTTATTTTAATAAAATAAAATTAAAAAATAAAAAACCTATTAATTTAAATAAGTTATATTTTGTTTCAATGTTAGGTTTCCCTATAAAAAATAGCATTAATTCAGATAATTACGGTAAATTAATGGTTAAATTTAAATTAAAGTATAATCCACATATAAATAAAGAAATTCTTTCACTTCTTGATAAGGTTTATTACGATCATAAAAAAAATGTAAAGGCTGATGAATATGAAATTAAAGAATGTTAATAAATTTATATATCATATATAATATAAAGAATGAATAAAAATATTGAAGTTTTATTGAATAAGTTTAGATATATATGTACTCAATATAGTTTTGATATGATAGATGATCAAAAATGTGGTGTTAAATTAGATAAATTATTAAAAGAATTAAATGTGAATGTTCATGATGAAATTGAAGATCTTAAAATTTTTAAAGATGGGACACAGAAAAATGTTAATAAAATATTTAATATATTATTTATATTGCACAAACAAAACAAAAATAATACAAAAAATAAAGAAAATTATAATGAAAACTATGATGAAAATGTTATAATTATAGATAATAATATTTCTCAAAGAATTAAAAATATTAAATTTTTATTAAAGACAAAATTAAAGACAAAATTTTGAACGAATTCCTTCATATTGATAAAATTCTTTATTCGAATCATCATCTGTATCACTATCTGATTCACTTATATAATTATCGTCTATTAAATCATCATAATAATTATCTATATATTCATTTTGATTAATAATATTGGCATAGTTATATTCGAAATAGTTTTGGTAACACTGTTCATTTGTTATATTTTCTAATTGAATTTGTATAGCATTAACATATGTATTATCACATTTTGAACGTTGTTTACAATTAATTAAATATAATAATTGTTCTTCTCTTAATTTTACATATCGTGTCCACATAAAATCATAATACATAATATCAATATCTATTTGATACCATTGTTCCTGCCACTCTAATTTTTCTGTTTTAAAATAAATCGTTTTAACATTGTAACTATCATCAAAAAAACATTCAGATAATAAACCATATGATTTAGAATCTTTTTTAATAGGATATTGTTGTAAATAATCAAAATTGTACATTAACCATTCTACTAGGTCCATTTTATCAAATTCAGGTAACCTTTTATCTTCAACAATATTATCTGAAATAATATTAATTTCAGGCTGTTTTAAAGTTATAGGTTCATCCAGATCTAATATTTCAACCATTTTAAAAAATACAATACCTTTATTTAAATTGGTTACACTAATTGCCATAGATTTAAGTTCTTTTTCTGTTAATTGCTTTAACTGTTCTTCGTCTACTTTATATTTAGTTTTTTTCATATGATTAAATGAAATAAAAATATATTAAATTTTATTTCATTTTTTATTATTTATTAGGTTACATAATAAATATTATAACTTTCTCTTATCTTATTTTTAATATCATTACTATAATCATCATCAAATATTTCTCTAATTGGATTTCTAATTAAAGGGCATCCAGATAATATTAATTTAACATTTCCATATGGTGTTGAAAAATTTTCTGTATTTTTTTTTTTAAATAATGAACTACTACATCCAACAGTAACCATCTTATCTACAATATTTTCTTTAACTAGATTATCACCAGCTATCCACCAATCATGTTGAATTTTTTCTCTAAATTGTTCCGTAGTAATTCCAATTTTTTTAGCTTGGAATACATCTAACTTTTCACTGATACTTTCAATTAAATTCATTCGACTTTCAACATTTTTAATATATCCTTTTAAACTGAAAAATATTTGATGTTGCATAGCTATTGATGAAATAGTAGCGTAACGTTCATTACAATTTTGTAATATAATAAACGCCATTGAATGACTAATGTCTGTAATACATTTAATATTTTTTCCGGTATTTTTTAGATAATCCATCTGTTGAATAAATGTGTAACCCGAATCTACACTTCCGCCTGGTGACTGGATATATATATATATATCATCTGTTTCTATTTTATTAATTTTAAAAATTATTTTTCCAATACTATTATCTGTTATAGGTCCTCTTATCGTTACATGGTTAAATTCTGTTAATTTAATATTATCTGCATAACTTAAACCAATTAATAAAGTAAAAATAAAAAGATTCATATTCATAATCATATTCATATTCATATTAATATATATTTAAGTAATATATGGGTTGTAATTGTGGTAAGAATAAAAAATTATCAAGTTATCAATTAAAACTTTTATTATTACGATATTATTATATTAGATATTGTTCTCAATCTAAATAATAATTATTATATCAATATATATTATAATGACAGATTGTAGGTGTAAAAATAATACCGCTTCACGTGGTTATGATCATTTAACATTTGATCAGAGAGTAAAATTATTACAATATGCGTATTACAATACTAGAAAAGGTGATAAATTAATATGGATTTCACCATATCAAAGAGTATTGGTGCGTGGTGATCCATATCGTGGACCTATTCAGGTTAGTACAGGAAGTGGTTACCAATTACCAAAAAGTTTTAGTGGAACAGATGGGTGGGGGGCAACTTTGGCACCTTCTACAATGGATAATTTATATGGATCAGGACTAAGTAATGGTTTAAGTGGTTATTCTGCGAGAGAGGGTTATTGTAATACTCGTGTATGTTCAGGATGTCAGAGTCAATGTCCAAGAATAAATCAACCTACTGGAACTCGTCAAGAGTATCACGGTACAATTTATCAAACATATGGTAAAAATGCGTATTATTGTGAAGGATGTATTAAAAATAGTAAAAATGATCCTTCTTTTGTTAATCATGATTCATTCTTTTATAAATCTATTGTGAAAATAACGACGTAAAATTAAAATATAAATAATAATTTATTTATAATTATTTATATATAATGGATTATAGTGTATTCGTTTTAATAGGTATATTATTCATATGTTTTTTTATGTCAAATCGTTGTTGTACAAATCCAACGAATAATATTTTAAATGAAGTTTTAACAGATTTTTATACAAATGAGTCTATTGTAGTTCAAAGAGTTTTAACCAATTCAACAGAATCTATTGAATCAGATGATTTGCCCAAATATGAGGATATTATAGTCGATAGACCACCAAATTATGAAACTATTATAGATGTTGACTAATCATAATTTGAGAACCATGATATAATAAAGTGAAAGTAGCTAATGCTGCTAAAATACCATATATGTTTTTATTAACGTTTTGTTTTTTAACAATAATATATATTAATATTGGAACAATTATTAATATGTGTGACCAATAAATTAACATATGGTTGCGTTTTTCATCTATTTTACAATTTTTTTCATCTATGTCAGGTTTAAATAAGCCGGTTAAACTTATTTCACCTCTTTTTAGTGGTAAAATTCTACAATCAAAAAAATAATCATACCATACCATAGCGACATATGATATTACAAAAATTAAAAATAATGAAAAATAATGAAAATAATTATTATCAAAGTTTGGGCAGTATAAAAATAACATCATACAAATAATTGTAAATATAATACATTTAATATTTAATACAAATGGTTGTCAAAATAATCCACCTGCCATTGTATTAAATATATAAAGTTTATTTTTCATAATGTTATATATAATGTTATTAAATAGAGTTAGAAAAGTTTTAAAACCGTTTTATAGTTTTAGAGAAATGTCAAATCTTCCTTCAAACGTAACAAGATTTAGTCCAGATAAATATAGTGGTTCTGTTAAAGCAGCAATTTTAGATTGGAGTGGAACAACTGCTGATGCTCATGTTATTGCTCCTGCGGTTGTATTTGAACGAGTATTTGCAAAACATAATGTACCAATTTCTATGCAAGAAGCACGTAAACCAATGGGTCTTCGTAAAGATCTTCATATTAAACAAATTTTATCCAACGATGAAGTTAAAAAACGTTGGACAAATATTAAGGGTGTTGAACCAACTGATGATGATGTAGATATGTTATTTGAAGATTTTGTACCAATGCAATTAGAATGTCTTCCAGAATATACAGATCTACTGCCTGGTACAGTTGATGCAGTTAATGAAATTAAAGATATGGATATTCTAATTGGTAGTACCACAGGATTTACTAGATGTATGGTTGACGTATTACTTGAAGATGCTAATAAACAAGGATTCTATCCTGATGTAACTGTAGCAGGCGATGAAGTTGATAATGATATGGGATTTCGTCCAGCACCATTTATGGTATATCAAAATTTAGTTAAATTAGGTGTTTATCCTATTTCATCAGTTGTTAAAGTTGATGATACTGTAACAGGTGTTGGTGAAGGTTTAAATGCTGGTTGTTGGGCGGTTGGATTAGCTAAATATAGTAATTATACAGATATTAATAGTATGGGCGCGTGGAATTGTATGAGTGAGAATGAGAAGAATAGACGTATTCAACGTTCGCGTGAAATTTTAGAGGCTGCTAAACCACATTATGTTGCTGATGATATTCGTCAATTACCAGATATTATTAGAGATATTAATAATAGACTTGCTCGTGGTGAGCAACCATAAATATATTATCGAATAATATATGATAGAAAAAAATAAAAAAATAACTAAATATAGATATTTATATTTAGGTACTGGTATAGCAGCTACTTTAACAGAAATGTCATTGCTTGGTCATCCGATGGAATCAATGAAAATTATTAGACAAGCAACTAATCAATCTTATTATCAGATTACAAATTCTATAAGAACAAATTATGGAATAAAAGGATTTTTTCGTGGTTTTTATCCATGGGGAATAATTCAATCGACAAAGGGTTTACCAGTAATATATACACAAACATTTGTGAAAGAATTAGTTTATAATAATAATAATAAATATAGTGAAAAAACAGCGGGTATAATTGGTGGTATATGTGGTGGTGTATCCCAAGCATTTTTTATTACACCATTACAAAGACTTAAAACGGAAGCAATGACAGGAGAAAAAAATTCGACTAAATTGTTGTCAAAAATTTTTAAAAAGCAAGGTATGTTGGGTTTATTTCGTGGTTTAACACCTATGATTTTTAAACGTGGTTTAGATTGGGGTATACGTTTTTATGGTGTAGAAACATTTCGACATAATTTTCCTGATTATTATCAAAGTTTGTCTGGTAAATTTATGGCTGGTGCTTTTGGTGGATTATTAAGTTTATTCACAATGCCATTTGATGTAATGGTTGCGGTATTACAAAAAAGTCAAAGTAATGGAAGTATTAGGAAATCCATTTTAGAATTAAAAATAGGAGGAATTTCTCAATTTTACCGTGGTATGGTTATGAGAGCAATTCATTCTAGTTATCATACTGGAATGGTAGTTTCGTTAAGTTTATTTTATAAAAATTTACTTGAAAAATATATAATTAAATAATATTATATAATTACATAATATTATAATGAACTTGTTTAAAATATTAATGATCTGTTATTTACTATATATTTTATACAATTGTTTTCAAATTAAAGATATTTAGTTATAATATATGGATACTATTTATTATGCAATTACGTTTTTTGCTATAATTATTGTAATAATTATACTATTTGATAAAGCATTGGTTAAACGGTCAGATAGACATATTCGTCTTCCTTTTCGATATGGAAGTAGATATGGAATAGGGTGTAGATGTCATGAACAACCAGTAGGTAATAATAGAGGATTTTGTGGACAATATATTAATGGAACATTATATGGTTGTCCTGGTGGATGTCGACGCAATTGTTCTAGAATGAGATTTAGATAAAATATAATAATATATTTTAATATATTATAATATGAAAATAATAATAAAAGATTTTTTAGTATTGTCATTTGTTACAATTGTCGTAATATTATTAATAGATGGATGTTATAAAAGAGTAGAGAAATTAGAAAATAAATGTCCGCCATGTGAAAAAACTGGTACAAAACAATCATCAGTTGGATTAAATCCATCACCTTTTACAATATTAGATTCAAAAATAGCTACAAATCAAACTAATATTGTTGCTACCAATGAAGTTTTAAAAAATTTAGAAGCTAGTATTCAAAAAAATACAACTGGATTATTAGCTCTTCAAAAGGAAGAACAACAAGTTAAAGCTAAATTAAAACAAGCGATGAAAGGAATTAAGAAAGAAAAACACCATCATTAAACTGTGAAAATTCTAGGAGCAATATTCATACTCATTAATTCTTGAATTAAAAGTTTCGATGCATAAGGTATCTGAACTTTTGCGAACTCTGTTGTATTTGATTTATCATAGAGTGATCTGAATATATTTTTACTTTTATTAGCAACAGCAATCATTCCAGATTTTTTACACAAGTAGAACTGAAATTTATCTGAATTATCGAATAATCTTTCTTTTAAGAACTGAACTGTTCCGTGTGCTAACATTACATCACGTTCCATTTCACCAAATCGGTGACCACCGTCTCGGGATCTACCCTCGGCAGGTTGTCTTGTTAGTAACTGGTAAGGACCCGATTGTCTAGAATTACCAGTCCAAACTGATTTACCATTTCTTCTAACCATAAATATATTAGATGGTACTTCTACACAGAATACTGGTCCTTTATAATTATAGATTTTTTCTTCTTGAACTTTTTGTATTTTAGTATGACCATGATTTACAGCAGGATTATTCCTAGTTTTGATAACACTTAATCTCCATACAATATGTTTACCTATTATTTTTCTACCTTCTTTTAATTTTGTGGTATTTCCAGCATTATGATATACTGATTTAATCGAAGACCATCCTGCGTGTAAACATAAGTGCATAAATTGATCTGCTAATTTTTCGGATATTGTTGAATACCATGAACTGATTGTTCTTTTCAGAAAATGACCATCGCCTAATTGCATTGAATTAATTAATAATCTTGTTTGATTTTTACTTAATTTAAAACACCAATCAGGTAAATATTTGTTTGGTGTACCAACACTTAATATTGACATATAAGATGACAATTGCGTACCATATATATGTAATTTTTCATATTTTAAATTAATTGAATAGTTAAATCCAAGTTTATCTAATGCTGGAATTAAGACATCCTTTACTCTTTGTTTATTGATAGCTATACTTGTTATGCTTGATTTTCTATTTGACAATCCTTCTGCAATCCAAATACCAAAGAATATTAACCATGAATCCATATCTACTATTTTTTCACTGTGTTCATTTCCTAATAAATCTGTATCATTTGGTAGAATAAATTGGTAATCATCAACCGCCCAATCAGCATTTTTTTTATATTTGCGATGTTTGCCAACAATATCTCCCGCTTTTTCAAAGGTATATGGTTGCCAATTAGCTTCTCTTCCATATGTTTTTGAGACATACATACGATGATTTGTAGTAACATTTAAATCAATTGCCTGATTTTTGATATGGTACATTTCACCTTCATATTCTGGATAATAGTAAATATTTAATGGTTTTTCATATACTAATTTATTATCTTTTAACGTTGCAATCTCATCATCTTTGGTAAATTCACCATGTTTTTTCCAACCATTTTGTGTAAGAACTTCATGATCTGGTGTTAAACAGTGAATTTTATCTAAAACCATATGTTTCAGTTTGTAATAAAATGTTGGTCCAATGAAAATATCAGCGACCATAATTTTACCTGTTTTACCACAATATAAAACTTCTTTACCTGTTTTTGAAAATCCACAATGTTTTTGTAATACTTCACCAACTTTATCAACGTCGATATTAGTAAATGGTGTAGCATCCATTTCTCTACCTAGTACAGAACCAATTTTACCAGCACAACATTCAATTAATTGTCCAATTGTCATACGGGATGGAATAGCTAATGGATTCATAATAATATCTGGTCGAATTCCTGATTTAGTGTAGGGCATATCTTCATCTCGATAAGTAATACCAATTGTTCCCTTTTGTCCGTGTCTCGAGCTAAATTTATCACCTGGAATTGGTATTCTTTTATTTCGTACTCTAACTTTACAAATTCTATAACACCCATCGTTTTTATTGGTATATACCCAATCAACAGTTCCACCTTCATTTTTCTTAATATCTTTACTAATATCTTTATATTTTGGTTCACCATCTGTTGCACCTTTAATAGGCATTACTTTACCAATAATAATATCACCTGGGGCAACTTCTGAATTAATTTTAACAAAACCGTTATCATCGAGTTTATCATAGGATCCACCTTTCATACCAGTTGTTTTTAGTGTTTTATTTGGATAGAATTTTTCAGGTTTACAAAATTTTTCATCTTCTAGTGTAGAACTGTTTCGTTTTTCTTCGTCTTTATAAGTTTTATAAACACTTGATACAAATAATCCTCGATCGATAGAAGATTGATTAAAGATTAAACTATCTTCTTGGTTATAACCAGTATAACAAGCAATTGCTATAATTGGATTAATACCTGATGGAATATTATTACTATTAACATAAATACTAGGTTTTGTATTAACGATTGGTTTTTGTAGATAATGAAGAACGTTAGCAGTTGTGTCCATTCGTTTTCTATAATTAGTGGCAAAAATACCAAGAGCTTGTTTTCCCATAGCAGCTTGATAAATATTTCTAGGTGCTTGATTATGATTACAATATGGGATATTAGAAACTAATACGCCAAACATCATAGAGGGATGTAATTCACAATGTGTATAATTTATATAAAATTTATTATTTTTTTTATTTTCAATTGTTTTAGCCAAATCATCTGGTGTCATTGCAATCATTAAATTATTAGATTCTTCTGTATCAATATAGTCAATACAATTATATTCAATGATCAATTGATTAAACGTTATTTTACCGTCTCTAACTTTTTGAAATATTTCTGGTGTAATTACTAATTTATTATCTTTTACTTTATAAAGAGGTCTTGTTAATCTTCCACCATCTGTATAAATATTTAATATTGAATTTTTATAATTCCAACAAATTGAAATATATGGATTTATTATACCATCATCTCTTGCTTTAATGAGAATATCATATATTTTTTTAGGTTCATTATGAATACCATACCAATTACCATTAATAAAAATTTTGATACTTCTTATTACATTAATAGGTTGAATATTATCTATTGTAATAACATCATTATTTTTAAGAATATTTACAACTGGCTCTATACTCATATTTGAAGTTATATATGAAGTTAATGCTAAATTTTTGACAATACCGACACTTTCACCCTCTGGTGTTTCACTAGGACAAATATATCCATATTGTGTATTATGTAATTTACGTGGTTCGACTAATTTAGCATCTCTTTGCATAGGTGAAATGACTCTTCTTAGATTAGATAATGTAGATAAGTATGATAATCTTTGTAATAATTGAGCCACGCCTTTCATACCAGGAATACTTTTAATATCCCAATTACCTGTTGCTAATGCTTTTTTAATATATATATATAATGAATTTGTTTTAATTCTTTTTGATAAATTTGTTTTTAATTCATTTAAACGCCCAGCATAAATATCTTTTTCAATATTATTTTTAAGTTCTCTTATAATTTTCATATAATTTTCACGAAATAGAATAGCCATTAATTCTCCTGATGTGAATATTCTTTTGTTAATAAAAGAATCTCTGTCATTTGATTTTTCTCTTCCTAATACATTTTGTAATAATTGATTTGTCATATAACCAAGATAAAATGCTTTATTTTTTAAATTATTACCAACGTGTGGTAATAAGACATTACAGAGGAGTTTTTCTGTATATTTTAATTTAAATTTATTATCTGTTTGAACACTTTTATATGGTATATAAAAATTTATATAATTCGATATATATTCTAATGCAACTTTTTGTGAAGTAATTTGACTTGCTTCATCAATAGATGGTTGTAATAATCTGATAAGATCTTCATTTTTAGAATCATTTATATCATAACATATATATTCACAAATTTCTTTATCAGATATGATACCAAGTGCTCTAAATACAACAAATAAAGGTAAATCACTTTTAATTTTTCTTAAATATATTTTTAATGTTTTACCAAAACCTGTTTCTTTTGATGTCATCATAATTTTAATATTTTGTATAATACCTCTTTTTTCATACGGAACGGATAATATTTCTGCTATATGTGAATATTTTTGTGAAGTTATTTTACTATTTGGAAAAATATAAACTTTATTATTACATTTTGTCTCTTGGCAAACAATCACTTTTTCACTACCACTTGCACCAGCACCTATGATAAAATAACCACCTTCGTCATATTCTCCTTCGCCCATTTCTGTTCTTGTTTTATTCGTTTGTTCAGATAAAATACAAAAATCAGATTGAAGCATAATTGGTAATTTACCAAAATTTTTTTTTTTAATCATTGGAAATTCTATTTCATCAAATTCATCATTTTTGGTATTATACCGACGACAATAATGTCGAACGTCAATATAAATATTAACAGCATATGTTAAATTTCGTAATCTAGCATCGTTTGGATACATTGGTTTAACACTTCCATCACTTTCATTAATGACAGGTTTGCTTAAATAAATATCTCCAAATTCAACTCTATAATCGGAAAGATGTTTCTCACTATTTTGATTATAATCAAATTTAACAACAACAGGATTATTTTCTCTGATAATAGATGGTATATCTTTTCTTATAAAATTATTAAATGAGTCTAAGTGGTGTGCAATTAAATTTTTCTTATTTTTAAAAAACGAATCTATGGTATTCCATGTTTGTTCATATTGTTTATTTGAAAAATTAGTCATTATTAATATAATATATAATAATAAATTTTAAATATTTTTGGTTCAATTTTTTATATATTTTTATTATAATATAATAAAAAATGTTACAGAATAATGATATCTCTAATGATGTGTATAATAATGTATCGAATGATGTATCGAATGATGTATCGAATGATGTATCGAATGATGTATCGAATGATGTGTCTAATGATACGTATAATGTTAATAATGTTAATAATGCTAATAATGTGAATCCAACGTATAGGTGTAGTAGTAGTATGAGTTGGTGTTTAAATAAAGGTACGTTTTCAAAAAGAGCAAAAAAAATATTATATACGATACCTAATAATGATTTAAATCTTCATCAAAAAGAAATTATTAAACAACGATATATAAAAGTTGTTGAACATATTGAAGTTCAAACTAAACGAACTGGGTTTTTCTACCATATTTTATCACTATCAACAACTATTGGATCAATTTTAGTTCCTGCATTAATGAGTATAAATGATAGACCGGTTAATGCCGATGCAAGCACAGATGAAATGATAGAACATGAAAATAGAATTTATTGGTCTACGTGGGGAATATCTTTATTAGTAACTATAAGTAATGGATTAGTTAAATTATTTTCGTTAGACAAATTATATATTACACGTAATTTAAGATATAATCAATTAAAGTCAGAAGGATGGTTATTTTTTGAATTATCTGGTGCATACAATATTTATAATACACATAAAGAAGCATATAAACATTTTTGTAATGCCATTGAACGTATTAAATGTCATCAAATACGTGAAGAATTTACACCAGATTCTCAAATTTCAAATAATGATCGAAATATAGATGATAATGAATTTTCTATAATTACAGACGGCAAACAATTAGAATATGAAAGAAATAGAAGATCAATGGGGTACCAAGTTAATGAACAAATTGGTGAACAAACTGGTAATGAACAAACTGGTGTAACAGGTGTACAAGTAAATAATACTAATGTAACGGAAGTTTAATATATTATTTTATTTAATAATATATTAAGATGACACAAGAAGAAAAAATATATCGACGTTATCAAGATCCTGTTGATACACTATTTTCAAATTTAAGTACTAAATTAGAACCATATTTTAAAAAAATGAATTTTACACCCAATGGAATAACAACATTATCACTTATAACTGGTTTTATGTCTATTTATTTTATTTTTAAAGAATATTTTATTATTGCTGGATTATTTTGTTTATTATGTTATTTTTTTGATACAATAGATGGTGGTTATGCAAGAAGATATAATATGGTTTCAAAATTTGGAGATTATTATGATCATTTTTCAGATATAATTACAGCATTTGGTATTTTTTATGCTCTTTACAAAAAAAATAATTTTTCTAAAATTACAAATACAATAATTATTATAATAATTATAATTTTAGCTATAATGTCATTAAAATATATTGGATGTCAAGAAAAAGACCGTTACAATGATAAAACATATGGAAAATATGAAGAAAATATTTTATCTGGTTTAATGTGTTTATGTAAAACAGATCCTCAAAAATATTTTGAAAATTATATATATGGAATAGGAACTTTTAATATGTTTGTAATATTATTAATAATGTCTTATTCATTATCGAAGATAGAATAATTATTTTGAACATCACTTTTATAATTAAGATAAAATAAACATAATGGTTTTTTTAAAATATAGGCTGACAAACCATTATGTGAATGTAAATGAAAATTAGATGCTTTGTAATTTTTAATATTTTGTCTAAAATAATCAAATATAACACCATCAATTGCTCTTTGTTTTTTTA
>Ga0080013_1002988_pt1 | contig 18714 bp, 15 predicted proteins | sample ETNvirenome_6_85_FD_69236 | JGI IMG/M metagenome (GOLD analysis project Ga0080013, IMG submission 69236) | Marine viral communities from the Pacific Ocean - ETNP_6_85 (SPADES assembly) (version 2) | ecosystem: Environmental > Aquatic > Marine > Oceanic | place: Pacific Ocean | collected 2013-06-19 | reverse complement strand
TAGGTGAACTCTTAAATCTTCCGCTATATCTGTTTGGTTATAAAATTGATTAAAAGTATATTTTAATTCGTATGCATCATCTGCTACATCTAAAATCCCATCCTCGTCGGAATCATACAAATCAGTAGAAACCTTAGTATATAGAGGTTTTTTAATTGAAAACTCATATCTATCCGCATAAATTGCTTCCCCATTTTCGCCAGCTTGGGGGGGAGGTAAATACATACTAATGTAAGAGTTCCCAACAGGAAAACCGATAGAGATAGTATTGCTTTCTATAGCTGAAAGTGTGTCGATCTGAGACGGGAGGGATTGTAAAATAGAGTCCACGGACAATTGATCTTTTATATCGTAGCCAGCTCCAAGAGGAATTCCAGCAAATTTGTCCCCCTCTATCGAGATGGGACCATATAGATCTCCCATCATAAGAATTAAAGTTAAAGTGCCAGCGTTTATCGTACCCGCGTCCGTACTTTCTTTGATCATACGATTCTCTTTTGGGTCAAAAAAGTTTGTCGTCTGGGAATATATTATAGGCTGAATTGTGCCAAAAATATTCTCCATAGCTGTCGAAAAAGCCCTATTTGCTGTGTCAAATTCCATGCCAGCCAGAAGAGCCTTCCCTCCTTTGCCGTCTGAAAAGAGAGGGGGCAACTGGGAAGAAAGGTCGTCATTTTCTCTAATGATCTTTGCTATCTCTTTATACTTTTCCAACTCATTTGATAAATTCTTCTTTAATACGTCCTGTACGCTCTCTGGGGATAATTCACCGCATTTTTCTAACAATGCTTCTTTATTCTCATCGATTATATTCTGACATATCAATGGGTCTTCGTACTTTTCCATGGAAGCAGATTCTAAAAAGTCAAAAACTTCCGGTTGCATTTGGGCTCCCAGACAAGCAAAAAAATCGGCTATTCCAGTAATTGAATTAAGTTTTAGTTCCGGGTACCCATTAGACACACCCTTTATTGACTTCAAAATATTTCTTGACGACGACCCGTCAAGAAGTGCAGCAATTTCATTAGTAGTCATTATTGAAGAAGCTTCGGAAATAAACTTGTCTACCTGTTCCACTGTTGCATCGTTGGGACCCTCCCCAATGGTGATACCACAATAAGAATAATCCTTAGATGGCGCATAAGATGCGGCTAGCTGCGCTATATCCTGTGCTCCATAGTCCCTAACACTTGGCGCTTCATTAGAACACTCAAGTTCCGGACAAGTTAGCAATATGTCAAGAAGGGCAGCAATTAGTTCTAGCAGAATTTGAGCTAGTGCAAACTCAAGGAGAGCTTTTATAGCATCGATTAATACATCCAATATGTTAGCTGTTGGCAGCCTAAAAAACAAAGATGGGATATTGAAACAGAAAGAACATAATAAATCTTCAGTCTTGATTGTTTCTAAAAGTTGATCTTTAGGTTTTATATTTCCATCTGAGTCAACAATATTATTATTGAAAGACCAAGGCTCACTTTGAACTATTTCTGATGGATTATTCATAATTGTTGAAGGGCTGAGATTTAATCCGCCACTCCCGCCAGAAAGACCCATTTCTAAATTTGGAATCCCGATCTCTCCAATTCCAAATTGATCATCCATAACATTAATAAAGCATTTACATATTTTACTATACAACACCTCTGGAGTTATGTAATTTAACACGTAAGCGTATAGATCATCTAGATCAAATATTTTTGTTTTCAAATCCTTCAGGGCGGCACCTGAAGATATAAAATCTCCTACATATTGAACTGTTCTGCTGGCTTCCTCTACAACTGCGTCTATAAACTCACCGTTATTGGCTACGGTTGTTTGACCATCTATCTCTGATAGGAATTTGAACCATGCAGTCCCTTTCCCCGGAGGGGGCTTGGGGCATGGTGGGAAAAATTGCAAAAGATTGAATTGAAATGCACCAAGATCGTACCTTGGATTCAAATCTAGATTTGAATCTAATCTTTCCGCAATTCCCATGAGGATGTCTCCCCACGAAGGCATTTGAAAACTGTATCCACATTGCTTGCCGGGAGTATCAGAGTATTGCTTATTTTGAACTGCTATTGATTTTGGTATAACAACTGGCTTTGGATCTGGTAACCAGCTTTCGAATATTGTTTCCCACTTTAAGGTGGGGTTTTTAATTTCTCTATGGTAGTTCAACAACGCCATAGTTCTTGGAATACTGAGCGGCTCTATATCTCTATAGAATTGAAAACCAACATTCAAGATTCTTTCTTTAGAGAGATCTGAATTGGGTTGGTTACCGTCTGGAACTATTGACATAAAAACGATTTCTGAAAAGTTTGAATTAAACCCAATATTCACAATAGAAAATCTATTTGCATCTTTGTTATATTGATACCCATTTAATAACAATATTTTTTTAATTGCTGGGGGGATATACGACAACCTTCTCGCTTCTTCGCTAAAGTTGAAACCATCAATGAAGAAATCTGATGAAAATACGTCCAAATAGATTTTATTCAGACTAAAGACTGCTTGATCTAAGTGTGTTTGGAAATATCTCAAATCTATCGATAGTATGTGAGAGCATTGATCCTTTAGCTGATCTAGGTGATGCTCGTTTGATGGAAATGCTTCAAGATAAACGCCGCCGATTTTCACAAGGACCTTTACCTTGGATCCCGGTCTTAACGGCACATAATGGTCGACAGACTTTACAGCCAAATAAGATTGAACCATTTTTGCAACATCATCTTCAGTGTATGATTTATCATAAAAATCAAACAATTGCTTTATTCCCAGAATTTTCGCTTCTTCATACATTAGTGATAAGTCTAGCTCGTCTATAACACATGTATTTTCAAGCTCTACTGTTATCCAATGTTCCCCGTCCTCTGTATGATAATATGGCTCTTCATTGTCCCACCATGTTGGGATTAGCGCCCTAGACATAGGAGACATTTCGCTAACTTGTGTTTTTTGTAAGCTTAATTTTTTTGGTACTCTAAAATATTGATCGAAAAAAATTAAGGAATCACTGCCCTGTCTTGGGGAAACAGATTTTAAGTATTTGGGAGGTATATATCCCTTCCTACCAGACAAGCCAGAGAGTGGATCAACAATCAAAACTTCGTTATATTCCCCGTTTCCATTAACCCACTCTTTTAATACTTTAACAATAGTTTTGTCATTCAAATAGCCCTTGTTACTTGCTCTATTTCCGGGTGCCGATTTCAAAGGGGTTGTATTAAGTGATTCGTTTTTAAGGCATATATAGCTCGTGCATGCGTACATGTCGCTTGGATTTTCATCTAATATCTGTTGAACTCTTTCTACCACGTCTTCTGGTGGGTATTCTAGACAAACCTCTTCTGGTGTTGTACCAAACAAAGATGGGAAATCAGAAAAATCTGATCCGAATCCAGATCCGAAATCATAATCTCCAGTTTCGTATTTGGGTACCAAATCTGTTCCAATGAGATTTCCATTCGAATCTGCTAAAAGCTCCTCAATATCGAAACCAGCGTCGATGTATTCCTTTTCTGAACCGGCAAGTGCGAATACTCCCTGTCCGACCATATCCAGTACTAGTTTTCTTTCGTCAATATCAATTTCTGTTACATATCTAATTTCAGCATATCGCCTTAATTTGCTAATTTCTAACTCTTCCCCGTTTTCATCAATTCTAGGTTCAGCGACAATTTTTATGGTTGCAGACGCGCACCTCTCTAAAGAATCGCCATCAACTACGTTAAAATCTCCTTTTAGTCCCGCCGTCGAATAGTCTTGAACGGATTCGTACCCTAGATATCCCTTGGTGTCATTGGAGTGGGCTATGGGGTTTGCAAAAGAATCAGTTACTTTTGTATCTCTGTCAAGGGATGGAAATATCCTCAATCCCCTTACCCATTTCGGTATTCCATAATTCTTAAATGTCTGTACAGAGGGGTTCTCTTGAAGAAGCGAAGATAGAACAGAGCTTTTTGCTGTTGAAGAAGCTAGCGACGGCCAGTTAATATCTTTTATGTCTTGTTCGGTTCCAGCATCATATTTCCATATTGGCAATGCAAAAGGAGAACTGGCTACAACTTTTATGTCCGCATTTGGAGGAAAAGCGCCTCCACCAAAACCCAGAGCAATCCCTAAACCCGTGGCATTAACGTCGCCCGACGCTGCAGCTGCCGTCTCCGCAACGGATTCGGGATCTGTGTTGTGTTCGATCAATAAATCAATAAAATGTTGTGTTAAAAAGCCATCTTCAGTTAGCAAGGGCTTGTAAGGGCTTATTCCTTCTAGGATGGAGGGGGTCGCGCCGGGAGGGAACACTTCTTCGTAGACGTCGCTTTTGCCAGAAAAGAAATTATTCCAGTGGTCATCAATAAATTTCAATCCTTTTACTTGATCTGCTAAAAATTCAGAACCTTTCATAAAATTCATAATAGTTGGAGTTAACACATATTGACCGGCAGAGGGCAGGAACATGCCAGAATCTAATGAGTTAACGTCAAATTCAGTTATGTGCGCCATAGCTTTAGTCCCAGCAAAGGGGTCTATGGTATTAGACGTGTCATAGTCAGGCACATCATTGTTGTCTAAACCAGACGGCTTCATCAAATACATGTAGCACAAAAGTTTTGATGATATATAATAATCTTTCTGAAGCTCATTGGCGGTTATATATCCATTTTGAACTAAATTATTAACCTCTTCATTAAATATTGGGGGGACAAAATAGGTGCCACTATCTAATGCCTTGAAAAGAGGTTGAACGTTTGTAAAATCTGTGGGCTGACCGTTCATGGTTCCGACGTATCCATCAGAAAGGTTTGTTATCTGGCTATAGGCTCCCTTGGCTGCTATAGACCCCTTTGGATCCAAGAAATACAATTGGTGCCAAAAAGATTTGAAAACAAAAGATATTTTGTTTCTATAGTACTGGTGCCATGGGTTTGTGGGGTCCTCGCCCTCTTTAAGAATATCAGACCAAGCAGATCCCTTGTGGGGGTCAAATGTCCCAATCGTATGTGTAAATCCAAGAGTGTTATATTCAGATGATGGCAGAGGAGAATTGCGGGCTCCCCCTGAGTCTTGATACTCTATTTTTTGCTCCTGCAATTCATGACCAATTCTAAATTTCCTCAAATATGTTTTCTGATTAATTGTTTTTGCCGAATTCGGAGTAATAATATCTGAGTTGTTTAATTCAGAACCATTTTCCACATATTCAGGATAGTTATCCTTCATTCTATCTGAGTTAACCGTGTGTTGGATCATTTCAAGAGGAGTAATGTCCTTAACATATTTAAAAATTCTAGGAAATGCCTTGTTTAAAGTTTTGGATGGGTCTATTAAATACGGGAACGTTTCAGAAGGTGTTAAACCTCCGGGGACTAACTTGTACATCGATGCGATATTGGAAAATTTCCAAAAATTATTCTTCTCAAACGAGGTGCCGGGGACTTCGTTTTCTTTAATGAATTCATATCCGATTTTAGCTTGCCAATTTGAATATGAGGGAATTCCCACTGTTACTTCCAAATAATTAAATTGGTTGATATTTGCCCTAATAATAGAATTAGAATAATTCGCGATAGAATCACCGGGATCCCAAAGAAAGTTTGTTAGCGGGTTCGGAAATCCGGGATTGAATTTATAAACCGGATGTATACCGTCTAGTACAGTATAAAACCCCTCGCCTGTGCCGTAGTCCTCTGGTTGGTTGGGACCATAATCATTTGTGGCTGCCGGATGCCATGCTCGAATGTAAGTTTTAGAAAGACTATTACCATCTGCGCCAAAGGTTGGATCAAAATCAAACGTCCTTATTTCTGTACGAGGTATCTCATAGTTCGAGAGGGAGACTTCTTGTTCTTCGGACTTAGGTTGGTATGCTATAAAACCTGTGTTTTTAGGGGCGATGCCGATGGGCTCAACAAAAGAAATACTTGTGCCGATATCGGTGTCGGTCAAGCCATATATCTTTGCACCATGGAAAACTCCAAAAAAATCTTTATACGGCTCATACCCCTCTTCGTTGCCTGTATACAGAGTGGTTCCATCTGTTTCTTGATAAAACTTGCTATGGTAGTATCCAATATGCATGGAAGTTTCTTCGAAAGCTTCAGGTGGATCTCCGGGCTGTGGAGTTGGGGGTTCTGGTCCGTATACACCATCTGCTGGCGCTATAAAGGGTGGTATTTCTCCCAAATGCCCGAATTGATATACTCCCATGAGGGTATCGACAAATCCTGCGCCGGATTTAAGAAAATCTTTATATTTCTTTCCCGGCTGCCCAAAGAAAGTGCTGTCGTCGCCGGGTGGAGTGTTTAATGTTTCTGTAAAGTACGGGTCGTAACGTATTACTCTACTTACTGAGTTCCCGTAAGCACCATCCCCGAATCTTGTGCTCTCTATTTCACTGAATAAGAATTCTTCTGCACCCGGCTGGGCTGCGTGGATGTTAGCTACAGGAAATCCGAAGTAGTTATATAACAAAGCATGCCTAATTGACTTTGCTATAATACCAGAGCCAACCAAGTATTGGGCGAAGTCTTCGGCGTCGTAATTCCTGTAAAATTCCTCAAAGGTTATCAAGCTGCCCGGTTTTTTACTAGCATACACTTCGTTCGCTAGGGGTGCGGTACCAGCGTTATTATACAAAGGAACCCGAATGACAACTGAAGACCTTATTTTAATTGTTTCGGGGGGTGGTACCTTAAAATACCACTGTTGGGTGTCCCCCATGATATTTCCGGCTCCAACGGCGTCGTTGACGACATCGGTTGCATTTTCGCCACCAAGGACTAGCGGAATTTTCGGAAAATTAGACATTATTAAACTCTTTTATTATTTATGTAACTCGTGCAGAATATCATACTACCTATTTAGTTTACATTGTTTTTTCTACTATTAATATATTTATCACCGGAAGTACCGGGATTCAAATATGAAAGCTCTTCAGATATATTATTTAATACATTTGATATATGCGATGGAACATCATATATAAGCCTCTTTATTTGAGAGGTTGCACATAGTACACCTAAAGGCACATCTGGCAGCGCCATTCCATTGTGAGTATGTGCCGACAACATAGACTCTAAGGTTGCCTGAGCCAAGCTCATAGCATGGATTGTTTGAATTATTCTTCTGTTGTCATCAATCATATATAATAATAATTCTCTTAAGTTCTTGCCCCTTACCATTGGCTGTAGCCCGGAATCATCATCTCCGGCTATGATATCAACTCCAAGCACGACATCCATTTTGCCATCTTTTGAGTTTGTTTCATCTGTCCTTGTAACAAGCTTTATTCCCTCTCTTGCTACAATTCTAACATTATCAGCCTTGATTCCAATTGCAGATCTTCCTGTTGGATTTCCTTGTTTTCCGGGAACTATGCCGAAATTAAGATCTACATCGGTTCTCTCGCTTATATAAATTCTTGCTGCATCTGCAACAATATCGTTTTCTACCTTCACTGGCTGGTCCACAACAGTATTTCGCGGCTTTCTTCCTGCTCGACCAACAACGATGTCAATCATAGAAGCTCCGTCAGCTCCGAAGCCGCCATAGCCGGATCCAAGAGTGCCCGGTCTGTCGCGACCCAAGACAATACCACAATTTGAATCTCCGTGTATGTGTTTTTCACACTGAGCTTCATTAAAAATTGGAGTAGGTTCTACTTTTTTCTTATGCATAACACCATATGCTGCGTTTACATCCGCATCTGATACTTGTTCTAGTCTTTTTGATAATTCTTCGGATACGTTACCAAAGTTTTTTTCAAGTATCGGCATTCGCTGCTTTTGTCTCTTAAATCTGATTCCTTCTTTTTCAGCCATCAGTGTCCCTCTCTTTAATGAATGTCTATTTTATGGTCCCGCCGCAACAGGAGTACCGCTTGTTGGCAGATCAACTAACTCTGGCTTATATTTTAATATTAGTGTATATTGTGACTCAGCTCTATAAAAACCGCCCTTTCCATAGGCTTGTCCCATACCCATAGATCGAATACACCCGTTTGAGTCAAGCATTATTTGCCCTGCTCCCCCTCCAGCTTCGGAAGAAACTGTTGGATTTCCCCCTGTTAGATAAGCCCTCTGTCCATCTATTTTATATACGATATCTCCATGACCGATGGTTCCTGATTTGCCGCCGCCCCCGCGAGGTATAATTAATATATCACCAACATTAACCTGTATTACATCACAAAAATCAGGTAGTGCAAAAACTTTCCAATCGTTAGAGTTTTTTCGAACTCCATTAAAATACCTAACATGAGAGGCAAAATTAATTCCAATATCAAGGATATCTCCAACAGGTGTGTCTTGTCCTATCGCTTGGGACATTTTCCACGCTCTATATAATATGTAATGAATTGTGACAGCACTCCAGTGTGCCGGAGTGCGACCGTTACCTGCTATCACAGTGTCATAATTATGTTTACTCGGTCCACCTTTAGAACTTTTTAGTAGACTTAGCTTGTGTAATTTAGTGCCAGCTAGGTGTTCTTGCAGCCTTTTTTCACCCTTGCCATATTTGTTATACTTATTTCCGCCAGCATTATTGATGATCCAATACATTGAAATTCTATCATTTACTTCCTTTATAGACCTCAACGATGGAATGCCTCTTTGGATGCTGGGGGGTCCTACGGCGACCTTCCCTGCATGCCAAAAATCGATTTCTTCCTGCGCTGCTGCTGTAATAAAATTAATATTTTTTCCAGCAACCATTTTTCCACTAGGTATCTTAAAAGCGTCTCCTTTGGCGCTAGATGCTTTTGTTCCATTTTGTATTTTAGACAAGTCGCCTAAAGCACGTTTGTTACTAGGGCTTCCGGAAGAGAGAACTTGTTGAAATTTACCCACACTAGTATCGATAGGACATTTTCCAGTCGGCTCAGAGATTTCCTCTGGTTCGCTGGGCTCCGTTACAGGAGTTTCCTCTGGGGCTGTTTCTGATGTGTCACTAGAGGATTCATCATCGCCATCAGTTCGACCATGGGCCCCTCTCCCACTAGTCCTTGTTGCAGGAGGTATGTATCTGGTGGAATCTATGATTTCCAGCAATATACCCCCAGTCATTGTCTCCTTGTTTTGGAAATCAACCCAGCATAGAGCGCCGGGGTAAGGAGTAGAATGAATGACATCTGGGCTGCGAGACGTAAACACGGGATACATATTTATTATATCATGCTCTACGGATGCCTCTGATTTATGGGGTAGGTCATACGGTATAGGCAAGCACGAATGTAACTCTGGCACTCTTACTCTAACTTGTAAAAGGGACGGCTTATCTGCCGGTGATGTTCCAATGGAGGTGAGTTCGGACCAGTCAGTTGGGTCGACGGAACCATTTGAATTTGTGTTCCCCTCTACACGTAAGATGATGCCAATCATCTGCCCCAGCCCCTGAGTGCTGTTGGCGCTCATTCTGCTTAAAACAACGTTGCGAGCTACTGCTAAAAATTCAGACTCTTCAAGGTCATAGGTTTTAGAGCCTTGATCCGATTGCGCTGGATTTAAGGCACCAAAACCGCTATCTAAAATCGGATATTTACTCTTAACCATTGCCGGAGTCCTTTATAAGATCAAATAATTCGCTCTTGTCTTCGTCTGTGAGACCCTGTTCTGCGCCAGCCCTTTTCTGCAATAGGGCACTAACCTTTACAAGTTGCTCGTTTGACCTTTGCAGTGTTTCAACATATTTGGCGGCGATTGTTCCAACCGACTCTTTTCTGTCCTCATCTTTTTTCATATACTCCATCAATTCCATCAACAGAGTTGTTGTGATGGCGCGATCACTTCTTATGTTTTTAATTGTTTCGTTAATGTATGCTTCTAAGTCTTTCATAGCAAAAATAAATAGTTGGAGAGGAAAAAAGTATTATAAATCACCCTTGTCCCACTTCTTTTTAAATACTCTATACTTCACTCGCATTTTATTTAAGTTATTTACAACCTGTTTTGTGTTGAGACCCGTGATCTCTCGGATGTAAAAGTAGATTGCTTTTTTATTGAAAATGTCTATGCGATCCGGATTTGAAAAGATTAATCTAATTGCCTCGTAAACCTTTTCCTCATTGGGTTTCATGTTGGTTGTTTCCCAAGAATTTACCTCATTCCAAAACCCCATCCAAAACTCTTTTTCTATTCTCCTTGATTCATATTCATTTACAACTGTAAATTGTCTTATTTCCACATTCTTGGGGATTTGATCGAATTTTACTTCTCTCTTGTTTTCCAGAGTTGTCTTTTTAACTTTGTGAATAAACCAGTTTTTTGTGATAACACTAAAATAAGAGAAGGCTTTGGAGCCCTTATTTGGGTCGTACTTGTCTAGGATGGTAGTAAGCCAGATCTTGCATTCATCTTTTAGGACTTCTATATTTGGCAGGTTGGTAAACTTATAGGTGTAGATGATTTTATCAACCATCTCGTTAAAAGCTGGTGCTATCCATTGAATATAAAGTTCAGTTCGAATCTTAATGTCGCTAGTTTGTGCGTACTTAACTATTGCATCTTCGTGATCTTGTGTAAAGTAATGGTTCTTTTTTTTTGCTTTTTTTGGCATTATTCTTGTTCTTCATCTTCTTCCAAGCCATCGTTTGTTAGAGCGTATATGTCTTCAAATTCTTTTATATCTTCTATAACTTGCTTAGAATGTCTAATTAATCCACCAAGAGTTTCATCGCCATAATATGTCTCCATCTCATGCAAACCATCCAAGTGATTAGAAAAGTTTTTAGATGATACCAACAAATCACCGATACTATCTGAAACATAAAGTAATTTTGTAAGCATTTTTCTAATATACCACATCAGTAGCACATTAATACCTACTGACACTATTAAGCCTATACTAAGTAAAATCAATCTATATATTCCTTTCTCATATCTTCTTTTTCTTTTCTAATTTGTTGTCTTGTGTCTTCAATGTGTTGCTTAACAACGTTACCAGCATTTTTGCTTTTTACATATATTGGAACTTCTGGTATTTTTCTGAGTGTATCATTACTTTTGCATAATTCACAGTCGCTCAACTCAGAAGACATCGAGTGAAATACTTCTATAATCTCACCACATTCGCCACACTCATACACATAGCTCGGCATTACTCGCCTTCTTCGACAGTATCTTCATTACCAAACTTGACCAAAGGTGGGTTTTTTACATAAAGCTCTGCTTCTGTACCATCTTCATCTGCTGCCGGGACAAAATCCATCTTTTGCAATGATTCTGTAATATCGCTTTGTTCCATAAGGCTCTTTTGCAAAGCCATCATCAGGGCTCCCATTGCTTGTTTTGAAAGTTTCATAGTTCTCCTACCATTTGAAATTATCTTTATAAAATTGTACCACCTTTTGTATCTCTTCGTTAAATACTTTCTGTGGTTTCCAACCCAAAGAGCGAAGTTTATCGTCATTTAAGGCATATCTTACGTCTTGTCCAAGCCTCTTGTAACCAAGGTCAACGTATTGTTGCCAGTTTTTATCAGTTCCGTGATAAGCTTTAATAATCTTTCTCACTGTTTCGCGGTTTTCCTGTTCAAAACCGCCAGCAACGTTGTAGATTTCGTTTGTTTTTCCACTATTTATGATACTTATGACCGCAGATGCCGTATCTTCAGCATGTAGCCAGTTCCTAATCGGCTTTCCTTCGTCGTGAAGTCTAATCTTTTTACCTCTTTGTAAAAGTTTTACGGATAGTGGGATAAGCTTCTCTGGATATTGGTATTCTCCGTAGTTATTTGTTGGTCGCAGGATAATATATTCTACTCCATAGGTCCTCGCCCATGCTTTGATCAGCATATCGGCTGCTGCTTTGGATGCAGAGTATGGATTGCTTGGATTCAGATGATCTGTTTCGTAATGATCTCCACTTGCGATGTCTCCATATACTTCGTCTGTACTAAAATGAAATAAAATCGGGCGATTGTCAACATTATTTGGCTTTGCCCTGATCAGATCAAGCAAGTTTTGAACTCCATTTATATTTGATTTTAGAAAGTCCTTGCTGTCAATGATGCTGTTTCCAACATGTGTTTCAGCCGCTGTATTAATAACATAATCGCAATCGGGCAAGTATTTTAATTCAGATATGTCACTGCGGATAAAATCAAAGTTTTCTCCGTATTCTTGTAAAAAATAAGCCACCAAATCTTCGTTAGCAGCGTAGGTAAAGTTATCGACGCCAAACACTTTCCATCCCAAGTCGAGACACTTCTTTGTAACTTGCGAGCCAATAAAACCCAAACATCCTGTAACGACAACTAACTTCATTGAACACTCTCACCTGTTTCTATTTGACGCCTAATCCATGCGTAGGTTGTTACCATTCCTTCCAACAATGGCTTACTTGGTACCCAGCCTATTTTCTGCCTATATAAAGCATTATCACTATTTCTACCTTTTACACCTATAGGGCACGGAAATCCATACTTGTCTTGAAACTCTTGACCTTGGATATTCTTTATTTTAACATCTTTTTCAGAAATTACAATAGCCATTTTTGCAAAATCATTAATAGCAATCATTTCCTCGGATCCAATATTTACAGGACCTTGGAAATCTTCGTTATCCATAAACCTTCTTGTTGCTTCAATGCATTCATCAATGTAAAGAAATGACCTTGTTTGCTTTCCATCGCCCCAAACTTCAATTTCATCTCCCTCGGGACAGTGAGTCACCTTTCTGCAAAAAGCTGCTGGTGCCTTTTCTCTTCCCCCATCCCATGTTCCCTCTGGTCCAAAAATATTGTGGTATCTTGCAACCCTAACAGTGAGTCCATGATTTCTTGCAAACGCAAGCCATAGTCTTTCGCTAAACAACTTTTCCCACCCATATTCGCTGTCTGGGGCGGCTGGATATGCAGAATCTTCAGAGCATTTTGGATTATCGGGATCCATCTGGTTGTGCTCTGGGTACATACATGCGGAAGAAGAATAAAAGACTCTTTTTACGCCCTTCTTAATACACTGATCTGCAATATTAAGGTTAATCATTGCTGAGTTGTGCATAATGTCTGCGTCATTTTCTCCAGTGAAAACAAATCCGGCACCGCCCATATCGGCTGCAAACTGATATACCTCATCAATGTCTTCCGAAACAACCTGATCGCACACTCGCGGGTCTCTTAGGTCTCCGAGAACAAAATCATCAGCAGCCTCATGGCAATCAAAATATTCATGCTCTTTGATATCAACGCCACGAACCCAATAGCCTTCCGACTTTAATCTTTTCATCATAGCTCCACCGATGAATCCTCCTGCGCCGCAAACTAAAATCTTTTTCATTTATTTTTCCTTGTACGTGAAAAGGTCTCCATATTTTTGCTTTAGTTGTATGATGACATCTTTTCGTTCATTAATTTTTACTTTAAATCCAGCCCTTGCAATCCCGACAGCGAACGCTAGCTGTTGAGATTCAACTAACAAAGTAGATTCTGGTTTGTATGTAACATAGTCAAATATAACTTCATTATTTTTATCATTATTTGATACATATTCTTCTATTTGGTATTCCAGATGTTTGTTGTTGCTTTCATCGGAGGCAACGCTAATAAGCGCTTCTATACCAACATCTTTTGCATAAATTGCCAAAGCCCTATTATCTCTTGGGAAACAAGGACCACCATATCCGTAACCATAGCCGAGATATTTATTTCCAATTCTAGTGTCTTGACCAACGGCGTTCAAGACAACATCCGGATTTCCACCCGATGATTTAACAATGTCACCCACCATATTGGCATATGCAATCTTTGTAGTTAAAAAACAATTCAAAGCAATCTTTGTTATTTCTGCTTCTGTTGGAGTCATCCTACAAATTCTAGGCTTATTTGTTGTATGCTTTACATATATATCTTCTATAATATTCCCAGCCTCTACACTAGACTCTCCAATCAGTACCATATCTGGCTGCGCCTGATTTTTAATGATTGTTCCTTGGGCAATAAACTCTGGGTTGTAACTAACTTCATAATTTAAAGACAACATTCTATCCTTGATGGAGTCGCAATATCCCGGCATTGTTGTACAACAAACAACAAAGTGTTTCGTTGTTTTGGATGCCCCCAGCATTTCAATAGAGTTAATTAGTCTATCTACCTGTTCGTGATCGTATCTACCATTTTCTAGCGAAGGGGTAGCTACAACAACAAACAAAACATCCGAATGTTCTACTGCTTTTTTCAAAGATGTGGTGGCTGTGAAGTTTTTTGACTCCTTAAGATACTGCTCTACGCTTGGTTCTGAGCTGGTAAATAATTTACCATTTAAAGAATCGACATAATCTTTATTTACATCCACTCCTACCACATTGCAGCCAGCTTTCTCTAGACTTAAAGAAAAGCAAAGACCAAGCTTTCCTATTCCAATGACAGATATATTTTTCAATATATTCTCCTATTTAATTGTTGCTCGGACCAAAGTGTGCCACCCCATTTCTCGTTCCATTTGGCGAAAGCTATCTTTTGTCATATTTTTAAAATGGTCTTCAACAACATACTTTTTTTTAATATATTCAGGTATTTTATATGGGAAAATATGATCCTTTTTCATTTCCACTATATTAAATCCATCCAAAAGTTTTTCAATCTCGTCAAATGTATAAGTGATTGCCATCGGACAATTTAATTGAGCTTCCGCAAAATGCCTAATGACATCTTCTGACTTGTTAAAGTCCCACTCGCCTAGTTCCCGCATAAAATGAAATAATTTGTAGCTGTATTTAGAATACAACATTATTCTCAATTCTCCTTCTGGCTTTAAAACTTTTTTAATTTCAGAAATAATGTTTTCTGGATTTTCCGTGTGATGTATTACGCCGAAAGAATAGACTAAATCATATTTTCTATTCTTTGGCAAAAATGTAGTCAGCTTCTCTGCATTACCCCTATAAAGATCAGCACTTAGGTTAAAAGTTGAAAACCTTTTTTTACAAATTTCTAAACTTTTCCCTGATAACTCTATAGCAGTAAGATTAGCGCCTTCTCGAACAAAATTTATGCTATCAGTTCCAATACCACAACCTATCTCCAAAACATCTTTATCTTTCCATTTTTCAAATTCTGCAAATGTTTTTATATGAGGTTCTACAAAATATTTTCTTTTTTCAACTTCATCAAAATATTTCTTTTCGCCAATTGGTTCATTTGAGTGTTTTATGTTACAGGGTCTGTTGTCCCAAAACCTTTCAATATTTTCTATGAGTTTTTCGCTCATTTATTTTCTCCTAGTTTATATACGGGGATTGGCTTCATTTTGTGCTTGTTTTTTGTATTAAAAGAAAGGTAAATTTCTACCACTTCCTCTTGGCGCTCTGTGAGGTCACCAGATAGGGGTTTCGCGCTGTCAAGGTATGACATCGCCCACTCTAACTCTTCGTAAGAAGCTCCGATTTGACTTTCATCAGTTCTAGAATCTTCCCATAAGCCGTCAGTTGGCGGTGCTTTTAGTATTTCTTCTTGAATTTTTAGGGCGGCAGCCAATTCTCTAACTTGTGTTTTTGTTAAATCAGCTATGGGACTTATATCAACGCCGCCATCGCCATATTTGGTATAAAAACCCACGCCAAAATCTTCCACCTTATTGCCCGTACCCACTACCAAGCCCTTTTTTGATGTTGCCATATAATACAAAATCATCATTCTCATTCTAGATTTAGAATTGGCATTAGATAATAAGTTGTAGTCATCTGTGTCGTTAAAAATTTCTTCAAATACATCATATGCAGTCGTCGCGTCAATTGTTAATTGTGTTACGTTATCGAAATTTTTACAGAGCCAATCACAATGTAGCGAAGAAAGATCCGTATTTTTCTGCTTAGAACGAATTGGGATGTTAACTACATAGGTGGGAATCCCAGTCCTAGCACATAAAGTAGAAGACACCGCTGAATCAATACCCCCAGAAACGCCAAGCACAAAACAATTAACATTATTGTCTTTTAAATATTCCTTAAGCCACTTTGAAATATTATTTGCTACCCTTAAATTCATTAAATCAATCTCCATTTGTACGGGTAAAACCCATTTTTAACTCTTCCGTCATCTGGAATTGTGTAGTTTTTAGGTGCTACAACAATTTTATTCCCATTGTTATTTAAGAAAGCAGCCCAATAACCAAAGGACGTCATGTGACTAGTGATGTGATGGTCGCAGTTTTTCATAATCGCAAAATCTTGTATGTCAGTATTTCCTTCACAAAATATAAATTTATCACCTTTAAGATTGCTCTTACACCATTCAATATCTGTCTTATTGTGCCCCATTCCCTTTCTGCTACCCCCGGAGAAAACAAGAAATTTAACACTATCATCCTTGAACATATTTAAAGCGGGATAAAAATATTTTCCAAAGCTACTATCTGGCGTTAGTATATCATTTTCTCCGTAGTAATTTAAATATTCTGGGTTTGTTCCATCTATCATATCACCCCTTCTGATATGTACGCTGACTATTTTCTCATTATTTGCCTTTAAAGAATTAACATAATCTTTTCCAAAATTTTCAAGATCACCTTTAAGTTTAAATTGTTCTCTTATTTCTTTTTCATATTTCTTGAAGTATTGATAAGATTGGAAAAAGCCATGAAAGTTAATATTATCAGGTATTTCAAATACTTGAGGATAAAAAACAGTATGGTCTTTTTCTAAAAAAGTTGCATTCAAATTAGTATAGTCACTTTCATCTAGGAAATCGCAAGTAATATTAAACATATTTAAGAGACACTTTTGACTGTCAAACTCAATGTTCTCCGGGTTTGGTATCTTTATCTTGTATCCTGTCTCCAAGGATACAGATTTCAGCATGGCATATTGAAAAAGTTGATTGCCAAGACGACCATATTTGCCTAGTTCTAAAAAAGTAATCATCTCACTTCCACGTCTTTAAATAAATCGAATTCTGTTAAATCTCTATAAGGAGGGCTTTCAGGAATGTCAGGCATGTGTTCTGGATAATTTTGCATGAGAGTTAAGCCTCTGGCTGCCTGCTCTGGGGTCATATACATGTTCCAGCCCTCCTCATCGATCATGTCTTCGTGATATTTCATTCCGTCTGTTCTGCCCTCATATCTCCTAGCTTTAAGCCACTTAACAGCATCTGGGTTATCTAATAAAATCATTCCGCCCTTTCCTATCTTTAAATGTTTTTTAATATGAAAAGATAAACACATCATTGTGCCGGGAATATACATATTGGAGGTCAATCGCTTTGCTGCGTCGTAAATCGGGAACGGTTTTAGCTGATAAATACCTTCCCACTGGATATCTTCAAATACTAGATTTCCTCCTGCTTGCATAACGGACTGGGGTGGGGATAGGTAAGTTCTCTTGGGCAAGACAACATCCTTTCCCTCTACCTTGTGCCATTTGCAAGCAAGAAAAAGAGCATTCGTGCAACTGTTAACAGATACGGCATGTGGTGCTCCCGTGTAATATGCGACCTCTTCCTCAAACATTTGCACTACTTTGTATGGATTATGTAACATTATTTTTCTCCAACATATTCAAGTATATTTTCCTTAAAATATTCCATTGAGACAGGATTCATAATAGATTCGAAATTTAAATAATAATCATGCCACGTCAAATCATCCACAATGTTCTCTTCTTTAAAATCTAAACCAAACTTGGTTACCGGCTTAAAATTCTTCATTTTTTTTGGAGATATTATAGAAATGCATGCACTCGGGATAGAAAACACAGTAAAATCTTTTTTTGTCATGTAATATGCAACATTTTTCCAAACATCTCCGTTATATCCTATTGGGTCATTTTTTGCTGTGTTTTCATGCCATTTCATTCTGCTTTTTTCTTCAGATGAAATAACATCGTTTAATGTATTTCTATAATCTTCTTCAATTACAAGCTGCCTCAGTTCATTTTGAGGACATGTGTCATGAAGAACAATAAAGCCATCATCCTCTAGAATCTTTAGGCTTTCCTCTATTTCATGTTCTACAAATTCATATAAATGCATTGCATCAATAAAAATTATGTCATATTTTTGTTTCCAAAAGCGACTATTCATGCTAAAAAACATTTGTGATGACATTCTGTGGGTGATGTTTTCGCTCGCACCATATGGATCTACTCCATGTTTAACAGAGACATTTTTTATATTATCAAACGTATGCCCTTGATCTACTCCAATTTCTAAATATTTAACTTCTTTTTTTGCTTTAGTTAAAATATTTATAACATCTGGAGGATCATAATCATATAGCCACTCTTTCCCAAACAGAAAATGGGGCACAGTTCGTGCTACTCCATCCCAAACGCACAAAGCTTCTGTCACATTGATATCAAATCTCTTCATTCTTCTTCCTCATGGATAACGCTTTCAGCCAATCCAAATCCATTTATACCATATTTGTTTCCATTATACAACATAAAAAGTTTATTTTTATGTTTAAATACACAAGGATAACAAACCATTTCGGAATCCCATCCTAAAATAGATATTGTCAAATTACTCTGTGTCATATCCCAAGTTTTACCATCATTACTAAAAGCATATCCTACCCTGTAAGGCGTACCATCACCGCTCCGATAAGAAAACCACATATGGTAACCGTCTTTGTTTTTGTATACAGAGGGCTTTGAGAATGCTTGGGCTTTTCCTATTTCATAGGGTACAACTGTTCCATGAAAATTCCAACTTTTGCAATCAGGAGAAGTTGCATATTTAATCGTGTGAATCATTTCACCATTTTCAGAAGTCCAACTTTTAGTTG
>Ga0080013_1002987_pt1 | contig 18716 bp, 22 predicted proteins | sample ETNvirenome_6_85_FD_69236 | JGI IMG/M metagenome (GOLD analysis project Ga0080013, IMG submission 69236) | Marine viral communities from the Pacific Ocean - ETNP_6_85 (SPADES assembly) (version 2) | ecosystem: Environmental > Aquatic > Marine > Oceanic | place: Pacific Ocean | collected 2013-06-19 | reverse complement strand
GCGACCTGCAATTCCTATTCCTGGTATAAACCCAGTAGCAAACTGCGTGATACCTTCAAGAGCAGATCCTGCGAATGTTTCAGATTCTCCAAGACCTAAGTTCTCAGCGATATCATAGTCCAGTCCAAAGATGTTTCCTATCTCTAGGAGACCTTCGGCTGCACCAGCAACACCACGAACAGGAGCAGCAGCGATGTCACCAACTGTTCCCCAGAATCCAAGTTCTTCTTCTTGTTCTTGTTGGAGTAGTTCTGGTGTTTGTTCTGGACGGCTTGTTAGGTAACTATCGTAGTCCTGAACTTCATCGAAGTTAATTGGCATTATCTATATTTCCTAAGTAAATCTCTTTGTAAATCAACGAAGTTTCCAATACCCACCTGATATTGTGGAGGCATTGCTTCATAAATAGCTGTGAGTGCTTCCTTACCCGCATCGGTTACTCGCCAGTCTTCAAACTGCTCTACACTATCCATACCTTCGACAAGAACCACGAACTTAGGGTTGAGGAGTTCTACGGGTATATCCTGCCCACCGCCTTCTTCGGTAATTTCAAAAGCACTCATACCTTTTATTTTCTTGTAGGTATCCCCACTAAGTTTACTGTTTTTTATTTCTTCTAGGGAGAACCCAGTTATAGCTCTTGCTCTTATGGAATCGCTAAGTTCTTTCTCTTTGATCCATTTGTATTTCTCTGTGCCAAACCTATACCCAGTTAGGCCGTCCCCCGCACTTACTGCTTCTTGTGTATATACCGTAATGGGCGTATTTACTCGTTCTTGTGCAAGTCGATATAACTTACCTGAGAGTTCTTTTCGCTTCGCAACTTGTTCCTTCTTTGTAAGGGTTTTATCTTTAGCGATAGCTTGGAAGTCCTCTTGGACATTCGTAAACTCAGAGTCCCATACGTCCCACTTTGTTTCAGCTTTAAGTGCTTCGGGAGCAACATCACCCAACGCCTTGGCTCGTTGCGATTGTAGAGTAGATACAGCAGCCTCTGGTGCATCTTCAGGAACTTCCTGCTCTAACTTACCACTCAATAGATTAAAGTATTTCTCATCGGTGGCTTTCTGAGCTTCGTTGATTTTACGGATGAGTTGGTCATCATCTAAGTCAGCATTAGCAGGATCAGTAACAACAGAGCGAACTGTATCACTATATTCTTCTTCCCACTCATCAAGTATTCTACCAGCTTCAACATCAGTGAACTGGCGTTCTCCAACGGAATCTTCCGAATACAACTTACGCTCTAATCTGTTGCGTGTACGATTACCCTTACGGTCACTTCGGGAGACACTAGATATCTTACCTGATACATCTCCCTCTTTTTCTGCTGCTATCTTGAGACTGATATATTTAGACCCACTTATTTTCTTATCAGCCAGTGCGGAATCCAAAGCCTGTTCAATGTTGTCATAAGGAGCACCATCAATAATCATATTACTAATAGTGGTCACAGTATCTTCATCATCCCTACTACCAGAACCCTGAACAGACTTTAAGTGTGTCATAGCTTCTGTTGTTGCCGAGGGTATATCTTCCTCTGCTACACCTTGGTCTCTAAGTCCCTGTTCTATCTTTTCCTGTAACTTTGTAGGGTCAGTTAGGTGATCCTGTGTCTTTATAAGTTCTTGATAAAGGTTTCCTGCTACAAACTTGGCTTTGCGGGTATTGCCTATAAGTCTCTGAGACTCCCGCTTGTATTCAATGTCATCTTCAGCCTGCCTGATAGTGTCCAAGTCATCTTCAAGTTCATCAATATCAGCAGCAAAGTCTTTACCAAACGCACGACCACCTACTGTCATAGCACCTACAGAATCTAGTAACTCCATAGCACCCTCATAGTTACCATTACGGGTCATCTCTTTGGCAGCTTCAGATATCCCAGACCACGCTTCGTTACGTCCAGAGATACCTAAGTTTTTGTGAGCGTTATCTAGTTGCTCTTGGAGCTTACCGATAACTGCTGCTTGCTCTGAGGGTTTCCCTAATTGGAATGTTTGAGAAATTTCATAAATAGAATCTGATAAGTCATCTCTATTCTGAGTCGCAGTTCTCTTAGCTTTAGCTTCACCTACTCTATTAGTGAACTGATTGATTATAGGTTGTAGGGCTTCTTCAGCAGCATTAGCAGCATATAAACTGTCAATACCCTGAGCATCCATAATAGACCTGGCGAACTGTTCAGGTGACTCATTGTTATTAGGATCAGATAATCTATCTAAGTTCTTGTAGAGTTCTGGTAGAACAGTTTGAGTTACCAAGCGTTTACCAGCAGCCTCTAGCAGAGCAACCTTAGCCCAAGGTGATGCACCTTCAGGAATGACACCCTTCTTTTGGAGACCTATGAAGTCTCTCTTAGAAGCAGCCCTGAGTTCATCAATGGACATCTTGCTGGCTGCTAGGTTCATTGCTGCTGCATCTTCAGCTTTATCACGTTCCTCAAACTTCTTTAAGGTAGGACTTAGACCCGCAAGAGCACTCCCGATATCTTCAAGTTCACTGCGAGGTGCTATGAATTGCTTAGGAGCATTGTACTGATCAAAGATTTGTTGTTGGGGTTGTAATGCTTTAGATGGCAGGAAGTCCTGCTGTTGTTGTCGTTTAGCCATAGATTAAGGCCCACCAAAGTAGTAGTTGTTTGTGTTTTGCGTAGTAGCATTTGGGTCAGGGATATCTGCAAAGTAATCACCAATAGTTCCACCAATCCTAAGAGCAGCACCCAAGAAACTTGGACGTTGTGCTGGCATGAACTGTAGGTCTTCAATGCGACCCTGAGTACCTATGCGGATTGCTTCAAGTTGATCTGCTACATTATCTTCTTTCCACTCTAGGTTACTTCGGACATTGGTTGTGTAGAACAACTCTTGTCTCTCAAAGTCATCTAGCATTGCTTGTACAGATTTACCTGCTACGCCTGCTTCACCAGCAGCTACCGCACCCGATGCTTGTGCTCTACGAGATTGGCGTGCTACTTCAGATATTTCATTTGCAGCAGCCTGGCGATCTTGTTGCATACGCTTGTAGGCTTGACCTGTTTGTAACCCGAAGTTCTCTAAAGCTCTTGCAGTACCTAGTTCTTGACGCTGGCGGTTCCACGCATCTTGTGATTTTGCTTGTTGTCTTTGTCCTTGATACTGCATAACAGTTGAAACTGCACCAATGGCTACTGTTGGGCTGCACATATTTAGTTAATCCTTACAAATTCAAAGAATGGACGATTTTCAACACCGAATTGTTCGTGTCGATTGATGAACTTAAAACCTAACCACTTCAGCCACTTGATGTGAACTGTGTTCCGTTCATCTACATAATTGAACAACATCTCATAGTTATCATGGAGTTGCTCAAGCCAATGTTTACTTTCTCTTAGGAACTGAATAGATATGTCTTCAATACCTTCAGTACCTAATAACCACACCATACCGACTCCAGGTTCAACCTCACCTGAGCCAAACATGGCAACTGGTGTTTCACCTACAAGTACAGTTCTGGGGTTATCTGAGTATATGAACCCAGAGACCATAGCCTCTAGTGGTTCTCCACCACTCATAGCCAGTATCTCCCTGCGGTCATCCTCTCGGATGTTCTCAGCGATTACCTGACAATCATGGAGTACACTATCTCTTACACTACCTATCATAAGCCAATTCGTTTAGTCCTTGGAGACCAGTTTAACTCAAATTCCGCAGACATCATGGCTGAAGGTAGAGGAGTATCATTTTTAATTATGATTGCTACTTGGTCAGCTTTAGAGAACACAGGGAACCTGTACTCTCCAGACTCAAAGGGAACTGAACCTATAACTAATTCACCAGATCCTAATATACGACCTGTAAATTCGTGGGTACTTGTATCTCTGTAGTCGGGTGTAACTTCTACTTGGAAGAATCCTGTGTCTGCAAAGATGATATTTCCGTATCTTAATTGTACTCGACCATCTGCAATTACAGCATAGCCACCTGTTTGTGTTTGTTGTTTTAGGGTGATATCAGAGAATGTATAGGTCATCTCATAGCCTTCACCTACATAGAACTCAACAGAATCTAGGGCATCTGTAATAAGACCATAATCTGCTGTAGAGGTTGCTGTTGTAAGATCACCATAATCTACAGATGTAGAAGCAGTCTCTGTAATTGAAGCACCATCATCCACATCATTAAGAGTATCCTTAACCACTACAGTGGCAGAGCCATCTGTTTGTGTGGATACAGGAACTCTAACACCAGCTTTGGTGATAACCTCAATGTCTCTACCTGGAGACTTCTCATAAGGTAACGTAATAGTCTTATCAGTAGTCGAAGGTGTATCTACCCGTCTATCTAAGAGACTTACATAGGAAGCACCTGTATCAGCTTTACCCAATTCAAACGCCATCTTCTCAATGAAGACACCTTGAGTCCTTTGGACAACCATGTAGAGGTCTGTATCAATAAAGTCGGTACCTAGAACTTCTACATCTGTGCCAAAGGAGAACTTGTGCCATGCACTTTGTAATCTCTCAGTACCTTGGTTGTACCAGTTGTACACATAGACAGCATCTGTATCACCAGCTACTTGACATACTAGAACATTCTCGTGACTTGCTACGGACATCTTAGTGATATTACCTGTCATATACTTCGGCACATGAGCAGATATCTCTGTACCTTCAAACATATCTTCAACAGTAGGTGATGGATAGTATTCACGAACACCACTGTAATCACCTCTATCAAAAGCAAAGAAGATAGAGGAACCTACAGAGACAGGATCACAGTTCCGTAGACAGCCATAAGCCGTTGTTGGAGCAATAGATACAGTTTTAGGTGTCAGTGTTGTACCACCCTGTAGGACGAACTGAGCGTCCTCTGAGAACAGTATAAGGTTCTCTACCATTGGTATAGCATGACGTAGAATAGAGACTCTACGGTTAGCCACAGCAACATCTATAGGAGCCGTATCTAATAGATCAACAATAGTAGTACGCCAGAAGTTAAAGAACTCTCCAGCTTCAGTCATGATGACATTTTCACCTGCAAGGAAACCTAAGCGGTTCTTGAACAGGAACATATCATTTATTGTTTCACCTATGAATGAGGGGTTAGGTTCAGTCAGTAAGTCACCAACCTGTCGCTCTCCCCAACCAAAGGCACTATAGTCATAAGTATCATGGTCTGTTCCATCGGCCTTCTTAAAGACGAATGTACTGTCAGCCTGCCTGATAAGAATATGAGGCATTGTTGAAGCATCAAACTTTAAGGAGTCATTTAGGGCTGGAGCTGCACATTCTTCCCAAGTACCCTCACCAATACTGGCAGCAGCACCTGTGGTAACAAACTTCACATAGTAATCATCAATACCATCGGTAGGATCACCTTCAATTTTAATGATTACACCATCTCTAGCGAAGGTGGGAAGGTCTGTGAACTTCTGGGCAGTACCTTTGAAAGTCTCAATGTACTCTGTACCTTCATCAAAGGATGCACTGATAGTAAAGTCAGTAGCCTTAGTAAGATAAATGACAGAGCCAGCAGAGGTAGCGGTAAGTCCTGTGACAGCATCAAGTGTTGCTGCTAGATCTGTAGCACTCGATTCTAAGTCTGCGGTTGCAGCCTCAGTGTATGCAACAGTATCTACAGTTACCGTATATGTACCACTCCCTTTAGCTTGTTTAAGAAATATCAGGGCTTCATAAGTGTTTACTGAAGACGGTGTATCATCTGTAGTCATAGCCACAGTTGTCTCAGTGTTCACAATATAGGTAACATCAGCAATCGTAACAGCTCTAAAGGCTGTATCTGCATTAGATGTATCGAGGTATGTGACACCATCTGGGGTATCTACAGTTTCCTCATTTAGATTCTCTAAGTCAAAGACCTTGATAGACTCATCTCTGATAACCAATGAGTATCTCTCAGTCGTATCCCTGTTGATGGTATGTACAAAAGTCTTACCCGTAGCAGTAATACCTGTATTCATTAGGTGTTCTGTAGGTAATCTTTTGGTTAATCCCTCAACAATACTGGGGTATGCGTTCTCCTGAGCCTCACATTGAGTTGCATATCTCAAGGAGTCAGGTTGTTGCGATACACCATTGATAAGGTTGGGAATCGACTTAGTAGTTAGCATTAGCCTCTATCCAATTTATTGATGACACTGGAACGGTCTATTACACGAGCAACATCCCAGTTATCAAAGATGCTGTAATCTGCGGATTCCATTTCGTAATCCCTGAGTGCAAACAATGCTTGCTGCTCATCAGCCCTTGTAAACATGGAGTGCTTCTCTGAGCCAACCAAGCGGTCTTGGTAGATACGAGCAGCTCGGATCATGATGTAACGCCTAGCGTTCTCAGGCATATCTGTGAAGTCCAGTAGATAGACCACTGTGTACTTCTTAGTTGCTGTAATCGTGTATGTAAGTTTCTTACGGTTGTAGAGTTTAGTTCCTCGGATAACTATATCGTAATCAGAATCTACGTTAGAATCCTCTAGGTCTACTCTAACAATGTTTGTACCTAGAACCACCTGGTCTTCACTGTTAGGTGCTAAAGGTACATCCTTCTCGGTGTTGAAGTGCCACCCAACAGATTGAACCTCACGAGAGGTTTCATCTAGGATGGACTCAGCAAGTCGGACATCGGCTGTAAGTGAGCCAGTTAAGGAGTTCACAGGTGCTTCTCCGACAGCACTTAGGATTGTGTTAATCGCATTGAGTTTAGTCGTTGAGGCGAGTGCCATATAAGACTCCTTAAATTAAAAAAGGATTGACCCCTCAAAGAGAGGCCAACCCCAAAAGTATTCTCAAAAACCTCAATTAAATTATGAGGATTTAAGACCTACACAAGCACCTGCTCGGAGGTAGTTGTGACCCATAGCATACTTAGCAACCATCAAAGTACCTTGGTTTTGCACCAAGTAATCAGATTCGATTGCAAGATCCATGAGCTTAACAGTACCGATACCACTGCGGTGGAATACAACGCCTTGGTAATTAGAGAAGTCAGTACCTGAGTAGCCTTCGTTAGAATCAGCATTAGTAGCACCCGCATCGTTAAATGGAGCGTTGCGTATTGAAGTTGAACCAAGGACAGTATCTACTGTACCTGAACCATCATCATCTTCATCGGCTGTAGGAACGTGGTTACTCATAAAGCAATTCACACCAGCAACTCGGATGGTTTGACCACCACCTTGAAGAACCGAAGCACCTGGGCCATAATCTCTGTTCAATACAGCAGCAGCAGTGTCAGCACCACCAGCAGACTTAAGAACATTATAGAATGACGTAGGCCCTAGGACGCAGAAACGATCACCCATAGGGATGTTGTTTACGTCCATTGTTTTAGCAGCATCAATGATACCATCAATGATATCATCACCAGTTGTGCCACCAGTGGTTATTTCAGTACCACCTGTGTTACCAAGAACATCAGTAGTATCATGAGCACCAGCAATAGCTGAACGGATAACCGCTTTGTCAGCGTGGTTAGCTAGAGCATAACCGAGTTCTGAAGCATAAATGCTACGAACATCATAGTGGTTCATTGCTTCATCAATGTTTGCGATAAACGCTGAAGCTACAAGTAGGTTATCGATATTGATTACTCGCTCGGAGTGGTTAATAGCTGTACCTAAGATCTCATCCCCAGGAGCGTGGTAGCCAGCAGTTGCTGTACCAGTCAATGGGAATTGAGCCGATTTACCGCTAGTAATAGTTCTAACGGTGTGGAGAGGCATCATAACATTACGTTCTTCAAACGCTGCTAATACTTCTCCACTGAAAGTCTTGAGGAATAGTTCAAAGTTATCTGAACCTCCCACATTAAGACCGAGGCGTGATTCTGTCATATTTGACATATCAAGTCTCCTTTACAGTTAAAGTTAAAGTTACGACAAAAGATTGACGTTCGATCTCAAAGTTCTGCCACCTTGAACTGTCCAGTTGTCCACCTCAGTGGGCTGCGTCTTCAGCGTTGTCTTCTGTTGGGATTTGTACGTCCCCAGCAAACCATCCTTCAGGAAGGTCTACCGAGTTTCCAGAAAGTTCCCATGAGGAACCATTCCAGTAATAGACATGACCCCGTACATCAGGGCCAAGCCTCACTAACCCGTCACTTGGGTGGACGAATACGACTCGTGAACCTCCGCACCCTGTCAGCCCAAGCATCACGATAACGCTTAGGGACAGTAGGAGCATCAATGGCTTTAGTCGGTTCATTCGCTTTCTCCAAAGCTACGGGAATTAAGATTTTGAATAGTGCTGCAATCGCACTAATTATTGCTGCCCACATTACTCAGTGGACTTTAGGTTCATTCGAGCACCAGTGTATCCAAGTGCAACAAGAGCAGAAGCTACGAGTGCAATCACTTGGTTCCATGGGCCATCTGTAGGAATGTAACCAGAAGCTACAGCACCACCTACTATAGTAGCAGCAGCACTTAGCCAAAATTCAGTTGTTTTGTATCCAGATTTCATAAGTAGTCCTTTATTGAGTTAGGTTAGACACATTAAGACGATTTTCTACATCAGAACGATAAGCAGGATCTTTAGCATAACGAGGGTCACGCATAGCAGCAGACACCTGTTGCCAACTTTGGAAGCCACTGGTTGAATCTTTGCCAGCGTTTCCTTGAACAAGATGGGGTGTAGTTCCGTTTGCCTGAGCATATCTTGCAGACAAACCTCGTACAGCCATCATCACAGCATTAGCATCACCAGAGTCTACAGCATTATCGAAAGATGTAATCTCAGCATCAGTGAAGTTCTCACCTGCCCAATCTATCATCTCATTATAGTTGTCCTGTCCTCCGACTTCAGCGAACACTGTGTTTTGTTGTTGTTCTACTAGAGCACGTTGTCCTTCAACATAAGCCCTAGCGATATCCTGTGGGATACCTGCTTCCTTCTCTAATCGGTCATAAGACTCCTCAGATAACTCACCATGTTCCACAAACTCATCAGAGTACGGCTCAAGATATTCGGGTGAGAGACCCGTTGCTTCTTCAATGGTTCCTTCTTGGGTTTCCTCGGACGTATCCGCAGGCTCTCCACCCATTCTCGATTCGAGTTCACCATAGGCTTGCGCCATATCTTCGGGTGAATTGAATTTCTCAGGGAGCCATTCGGGTCGTTCCGATACTTCCCCCGCTTGATCCATCGGGTTTTCCGCAAGTGATTCCTCTGGTGCTTCCGCACCTGTTATTCCGCTATCCATCTGTATTCGTTCAGCCATATTATTCAGCCTCCTTTGCTGCTTCTAATTGTTGGTTTTCCCGAAATTGACGATCTGCTATGTCCATTGCTTGACCACCGAATTGCTGTACCACTGCGTCCTGCTGTGCTTGTTGCATCTCGGCCATGAGTTCTTCTTCAGACTTAATGAGTCCTAGAGTGTCTATTCCAAGAGCTGTTGCTCTGCGTTTAATGTATTCTCTTAGATTCACGAACTGTCCTATTGCTTCTGGCCCAATGGTCTGAGCCATGCCTTGTAAGAAGAAGTCCAATCGGTTCAGGTCGTTCCCTCTACCCAGTGCTTCTATCCCTGTAATTATAGCAGGTGATATGAATTTCTTAGGTAATTTTGGTAATTTCTTTTTCTTCTGTAATCTAGTCATCATTCGGTTTACCAGAGGTAACTGAAGTTCCTGACTTAGAAGACTGAAGGCTCCACCTAGTTGTCTTTCGATTGATTGAGTTACTAAGCGGATTTCTTCTGCTGTAACTCTCTCTGCTCTACGGACGGTAGACTCCGTTAATAGAAACGCATAAGCCAGCCTATCTGTAATCGTTTGTGCCGTTTGGTGAGCGATAGAGAGATCTGCGGATTTCTGAGACTGTAATACCGTAACATCTTGAGCACTCCCTTCAACGATAGCACCATTGGCAGACTTAGCGAGGGTTCTAGCACGAGTAGTTCCATTAGGATTCACCATAAATAGAATCTTACTGGCTGCTGCTGCACCCTCTACGATTGATTGGGTCAGTCCTTCAAGAGACTTGAGGTCTCCAAGGTATTGTTCAACATAACTGCGACCCCAGTTCTCTCCTTCAACCCTGTACATTCGTAAAGGTAAGAAGGGGACTTTATCTTCTGGGTATACGCCATGTGACCCTGGAAGTTCCATGTCTCCAATAGATTGGTGAACACGATACTTGCCATCGGGCTGGCGGTGTACGCAGGTGTATACATCTACACTATCATTACTGACAGTATCTGTAGGTATCATTGCCTGTACATCTTCAGGCAGTGTTGTAGGACTTACGGATTCTTTTGAAACAATATGTAGTGGATTACCCATAGGATCACGCTGGATAACATAGCGGGACATGGGGAAGACTCGAACACCACCCTCGTCAGGGAAGTGTAGCAGACAGTTACCAGCAATGATAAGCTGCTTGAGAGCCTCGAACAAAGCCACTCGGACATTGTTTACTTCAACCTCTTTCATCACAGCCTTTTCAATAGCTGCTAGAGATTGTTCGACTTCACTCTTGATCTCAGGAGCACCCTCAATTTGAGCGAGTGCCTGGTCATCGAGTACAAGTCTGAAGAATGGGGAGTTGGGGGGTAGGAGGCTTAATAGTAAAGAACTTGCAAGATTATTGACTCCTCTTGCCCCAGTCCCGTTATATGGGCAGGCGAATTTTTTGTGAGATGTTATTCCCTCATCAGGAACTACTGTAGGCAGTGTTAGCCTTGAGCAATCCCTAGCACGTTCCAGAAAAGGATGACGCTTAGTCTCCAATTCTGTATACAAGCCTTTGGCATTTTTCATAGTTTAATATCCAACATTAGCACCAGAGCCACCGCCGACATTAGATGCCAAGCGTATCTTGAGGGAGCTAGTACCTTTTCTCTTGGATCTCTGGGCATGACCTTGTTGCCTCGCTGTAGCGTTCCCTGCATCAGCCATTGTTTCCGCAGTTGATGCTGGCGGAGGGGGTGGCGGTGGAGGAGGAGCTGGCGGGGGTGGGGGTTTAGGGCTGCTCAAGCACATAATTATCTCTCCAAGATGTTATCCGATTGCTCTTTAAGGATAGACATAAGATGTTCTACAACTGACCTTTGACCAGCCTTGAAGAATATCTCACGCTCTGTATCTGTAAGAGCAGGTGTTTGTATGGGGAATTGCGAGTCTAACCACTCGGTTAATTCTGGCAAAACCACGGGAGTTTTCTCATATACTTGCGTGTTATCCATTCATCACACCTTTCTGTAATTCTTCGGCCTGTATACATAGTTGCTTTGCAGCCGTATAGAGGTGTTCGCCAGCACCCTCAAAGTCGGGGTGGTCATCTAAAACATCCCCTAAGTTGTGTAAATAATCGGCAAGGGTTGAGGTTTCTTTATCTAACATTGTATTACTCCTTAGTTGTATCTTTCTTAGCTTCTACATAAGCACCTAGCAGGCACACATAGTTCACAATATCTACACAGGTATCTCTAAAACTCTCATCGGATACCTTGAACTCACCCGACTCTGCGAAGGTACTTAACCTGCTGAACTTGTCTGTAAGCCTCACCAAGAACCCACGTTCAGTCGTGCATATTCCCATAGACTCACACCTCGTAAAGTTAGCAAAGGGATGTGTACCTTTATTACCCGCATAGTCTGAGTTCTTGGCTTTCGATAGTTCCCTTGCTTCATTACATATTTCCTCATGGAACTTTAAGTATTCATCTCGTGACATTCTGGTGTCCATAGTTTGACCTCCTTAGTCTTCTTGTTGTATTCTCCATGCCTTAGAATCCTAGCAACCCTTGCTTGGATCAGAGCATCTTCTTCTGTTAGTCCTACCTTCTCATAGGCAGCAACAACCTCTATCCAGTCCCCATCCTTGAGAACCTTGATAGCGGTCTTAGGGCCAATGCCAGGACAGCCACTGTAACCATCTGTTATGTCACCAGTTAGGGCTTGAGTGAGGTGGGTTCTATTGGCTTGCTCTAGGGATATCTCCATGATCCCATCTTCAGGATGTCCAGGGTTGTACAACTTACCTGGGATGGTCTTCATGTCCTTATCTTCAGAGACAATGATCTTATCTGTTTTATCCTTGGGGTCTGTTGCCAGTATCCCCATGACATCATCAGCCTCTAAGGTATCCCATAGGGCAGTCTTGTAGGTCTCCGCTACATAATCTCTAAGTACAGGGTATACCAAGGGTTTACGTTTACTTTTGCGGTTGTGCTTGTATGTGGGGAGGACTTCCTTGCGCCAGTTTGCGTGGTCAGTCAGGGTGATTATTAAGTGGTCAGCTTCTAGGTGTTCCTTGATATCTGTCAGCCAAACATCAACTCTTTCTTTAGCTATCTTAGCATCACCATGTAGTGTCCATACATCATCCCCCCAATCCCATGCTTCCTCTACTGCTGATGACTCAGCGTATAAAAGAATATCTCCATCAATCAATAGAGTCCGTTCCATCGTGGATATCTCCTGCTTCTGCGGCCATCCTTGCCATTGCAAGTAGACCTAGTATTGCGTGGTATGCTCCCCCTAAGCACATGATTACATCATCCTCTTTGTCACTCCTCCTGCTGGCTGCAACTATCACAACCTCATCAAACCTTCTGGTCAGCTCGGCAATCAAATCTTTAGTTGAGAAGTATTCTATTGATTCCATAGGTAGTTGATCCTCTTGAGGTTCTTTAGCTCATTCACTAATGCTGTTCGTTTTGCTGATTTCGTTGGGTACTTGAGGATCTGTAGTAGTATAACCGCTTGGGGTAGTTTTTCCTTCAGGAAGGGGAGAACTTCTTTAATACATTTTCTCGCTGTCTCACCTGTGCAGTACCACTCGTAAGCCTGTCGGTGTCCATCCTTAGCAGCCCCCTTCTCTCTTACAGTTCCACCAAATAACTTTTGAAACCAAAACAAAGTAAGTGGGTAGGTGTTTGAGATAGAAACTACAGTGGTGTTGTTGAACCTTAGACAACCTTCAGCGTCCAAATATCCTGCTGCATAAACCATATCAATGAGTTTCTGCCCAGTTCCTTCCGACCTTAAACTCTCCAGTAATAGGACATCGTAGGTTGAAGTCCCTTCCAGCTTCTTCAATAGCTCTTGTGGCCATATTTCCGAGTTGTTCTGCATAGTCCTCCTTGACTGATAATTGAATCTCATCGTGAATGTGGGCGACCTGATAGGCAGTACCTTCGGGCAGCGTGTGAATGTGTTTACATAAATTGACGGTGGCTTGCTTCATGACCACAGCACCTGCACTCTGTAGTGCTAGGTTCAACGCTGAGTGCTTAGAGCGTACTGGTAGGTGTCTTCCATCGAGACCTCTGAGCCAGCCCCTTGTTTCTACTTGGTGATTGATTATCTTTTTAAGTTGTTTAATAGCGGGGATCTTATGTAGGAACCTTGCTCTAAGTATACGACCCTCATTGATACCACCATTAACAATAGAGCCTAGCTTCTGGTCTCCTGCACCATATAGATATGCGTAGATAAATGTCTTGGCATCATTTCTATTAGGGAGACCCGCAGCATATTGGTTCACCGTATGGATGTCACCTTCACAAACTTCGTTGGCATACTTACCGTTATCAAAGTGAGCGAGGTAATGAGCCAGCATCCTTAGTTCTAATCCACTGGCATCAGCACCCACCAACACATAGCCATCATCAGGTATGAATAGACTTCTACACCTGTCACCATAGGGTGAGGACACAGCAGGTACTTGAGATAGGTTAGGTCTTGAGTGAGTACACCTACCTGTAACAGTACCGTTGGTATTCACTCGACCATGTAACCTGTCGTTCTCTACTGATTTCAACCAAGCCTCTTTACCTTCTGCTAGTTGTCCTAATCTCTTGCCAACCATGAGGTACTCAACCAAAGGTTTAGCCTCATCAAAGGAGAGAGCTGTAAGTATGCTTTCATCAATCTTAGGTTTGCCACCGTTGGTATATTCTTTAGGTTCCCATCCATACTTATCCATGAGACACTTAGCTATCTGGTCTCTACTGCCTGGATTGAATGGGATACGCTTGACCCTTAGTGGGCCTTTAGTAATTGTCTTACATCCTGCCTTCTGAGCAGCACCCTTAGTATCATAGCGTTCACCTTCGGACTCCCAATAAGCAGGGGTCTTCATAGGAACCTCAGTAGGTGGGAAGATTTCCTGTAGGGTTCTCTCTAGTTCAGCCTTACGATCCAAGAGTTCAGCATGGAGGTTCCTTGCAGCCACAGTATCAAAGGCAAACCCATGTCTCTCTTGTTGTTTCATGATGGCAGCAAAGGCGTGTTCAAGGATCACTGACTTCTCTGAGGGTTCTTCTCTCATGAGATCTTCATACAATCTGTAGGTGACTCTAGTGTCTTGGACACAGTAGTCTTCCATTTCTTGAGACCACTTTGCCCAATCATTAGTTTCGCCAAAGTCACCCTTGTATTCACCCATGCGATAACCCCATGCTTTCAATGAGTGAGCACCTATAAGATTTCTTGGGAAGTCAGCACCACGCTTGAAGTCAGCATCACGAATGTCTGGGTGTATAAGTCGTGCAAGTATTACGGTGTCTCTTAGACAACCTTGCATCTTGAAGTCAGGGTATAACTTTATGATTGCTGGTATATCAAAGCCTTGAGCATTGTGACCTACAACTATGTCTGCAAGTTCCATCTCTCTGAGACCTTCTTCAATGTTGTTCTCTTGAGAGTTGTACCTACGGACTTCATCACCTTGTCTTATTACTAAGCAGTGGATTTCCTTGAGGTCACTGAGTTCTCTCCAGTCAGTGATGGCGTTTGTTTCTATGTCAATTATTATTGTGTGCATTTGTATCCTCCTTTGCATCTAATGTTTCTGTGGATAGTATCGCACAACCTAAGAGATAAGGTATCTGTGGTACTACACTGTTTCCGAGTTGCTTAAGTCTGTCCACCCGCTTGGGTATCCCATGAGCCACTCTACCCACGTTGGGTTCAACTGCCCAGAAGTCTCTCCTGAAGCCGCAACTTTTGTTGCCAAAGTATACCTCCCCTGTGGGTGAAGTCTCTCCGCTTCCTTCTTGGCTGCTTCCATTGAACAAGCTATTGAGCTGTTGGCTGTTGGGGTTGGCCACAATCCAAATCCTGTCCCTCTGGTGAGGAGCACCAACGGCACTAGCGGGTATGCAATGCCACTCACACATATACCCGATCTCGCAGAGATTTTGTAAGACCAAGGTAAGTCCTTTAGATCTAAGGGCTGATACATTTTCAATAATTGCCCACGTTGGCCGTACATCTCTGATGAGTCGAAACATCTCTGACCACAACCCTGAGCGTTCTGCGAGGATACCTTTGGCTTTCCCTGCACATGAGATGTCTTGGCAGGGGAATCCTCCTGTGATGACTGAGGGAACATTTCCGTCTGCTTGTAGTCTTTCATAAGTTAATTCCTTAATGTCTTCATAGATTGGTACATCAGGCCAATGCTTCTTCAGTACCAGTTGTGCTTTCTTATCGAGTTCACAGAATGCTGTAGTCTCAAATCCCCCAGTGGCTTCAAGACCTAGAGAGAATCCACCAATACCTGCGAATAAATCTAGGACTTTATGTTTCATATATTCTCCGTATCTATGCCTTGCTCTATCAGCCAATCTCTAACTTCTGGTATGGCTATCAGTTGATGTCTCAGTCTCCTCAGTAACCTGTTACCTGAGTCGCAGGCTGCTTGATGAGACACAGTGTGTCCTTCAATAACTGTGAGATGATCTGCTATCTCTTGCCATGTGGAGTTCCCGGTTAATCTTGTTCCAGTATCCATCGGTTGCAGCTTTCCTGTGTCCATTCGGGCCTCCATTATGTATTCGTGCTAGAGTTTCAAAGTTGTCATCGGGTGAGTATCTGTCCCAGTAGTTCATCATTATCTTCTCTGCATACTTCTCATTACATACATCCTCATAACGACCCCCGATGTCCTCATGCTCCTGGGCATCTTGCCAGTACGCTTGGGATATCTGATAAGGCCCAAGGGATAATCCGTTATCCCCTAGTGCCTTCGATGGGTCTTCGCACCCACCTGTTTCCACACATCGAATGGCATCAAATAGGGAGGTCGGACAAATCATCCACATCGTCTCCTCCTGTCCATTCAAGTAATCGTCCTGTTGGTGGATCATATTGGAGTTTAGTTCCGACTCCTGTTTCTCCACTGAATCTGTTTTTAAGGATACGGATGGTTGTAATGTGACCATCTCCACCTGCCTCCTGTTGGTTCCTCTCCAACCCCACCACGATGTCGCTAAGCTGCCCAATGCTATGGCTGCCGCGTAGTTGAGATAACGATGTAAATCCACCTTCTTCATGGCTTGTTCCTTCCCTTGCTCTTGCTAAATGACTTACTAAAAATACACATACTCCAAGTTCCTCTACCATTGACCTTATCTTGGTCATGGCATTATCAATAAGTCTCCTCTCGTTACCTGCTCCAGATTCTTCAATGCCACTGATAACGATACTGAGGTGATCCAAGAAGATATGTGTAGCTCCCATTGAGAGAACCATGTACCTAATCTTGGACAGTAAGTGTTCGTATTGGATTGAACCGAAGTGGTCATATAAAACCAGTCGGTTACTTCCTGTAACTTTCATGAATGTTTCTTTGAGAGTTTCTTCTTCATACTCCCAGTAATGTGGAGGCTTGTTGAGTTCGATACCCATAAGTCCTCTAATAGTCTTAGTTACAGACTCCTCTAGTGCTAGGTATCCAACGGTGTTTCCTTGTTGCATGAGCCAGTAGCACAGCTCTCGGCACACTGAAGACTTACCTACACCTGTACCTGCACATAGAGTTACAAGTTCACCTTGTCGCATCCCATGAGTTAATTCATTAAGTCCATCCCAAGGATAGGGTACGCTTTCAATACACTCATCCTCTTGCATCCGTTCCCATAGATCTTCTGCAAGTACAACTCCATCTGGTCTGAAGGTCTTTGCACCATAGATAGCATTGATAAGTTCCTTGACCTTACCTTCCATGAGACACTCATTGGCATCCTTGAATGGTAGATCCGTAACTCTCTTGGCTTTACCTGGTGTAAGTAATAGACAACATTCGTTAGCTGCTTCTTGTCCTACGGTGTCATTATCAAAACAGAAGTGTACATGGTCGTACTGCTCTAGGAACTCAATGGAGTTTCGGATTGCTTTGGATGCACCCTTGGCTCCGTTGGGTATAGATACTACAGGCCACTTGTTTCCAAATGCCTGAGAGATAGAGATAGCATCAATCTCGCCCTCGCATATTGTTATGAATTTACCTCCATCACGCCATAGGTGCTGCCCATAGAGACCCGTAGCTTTACCTAACATTTTGAAACTCTTATCTTTGAACCTAAGTTTCTGTGCTACAACTTTACCTGAGTCATCTCGGTAGTTAGCAACATGGCAGATGTCACCTTTGTATTCCCCAACACCATACCCAAACTTTCTACATGATTCTTCTGAGAGACCACGAGAGGGTATAGGTTTTGTTTCACTGTCTATAAAGTTTGAAGGTAACGCTGGCTTCATCTCTACAACTGTTCCATCACCCTTCTCATAGTGTTCACATGAAAAGCAATGAGCGTGTCCGTCAGAGTATCTTGCTAGTGCATCACTACTGTTACAGTTCGGGCAGGGTTCATGCCTTAGAAACGTAGAGTTCGATTCGTGGGCCATGCTCATCTTCCCATCTTTTGATTGCGGTAATTCTTTTAATTTGGTCATCATCCTCAAAGACCTTTCCATTACAGGAATCTAAAATTGCTTTGACATAGTTATCTACATCACCCCTTGGTTCTTCTCTCTTGGTTGTCTTGGGTCTCTTGCAAAAGAAAGTCACTATGACTTCCAAGGTTCCCGTAAGGGGCTGGCCAGTGAATACTTCAGGTACTACTGACTCAGCCTGCTTGCGGAAACTTGTATAACGCTTTCCATAGTATGCACCCCACCTAGTAACTCTGGGACGAGATGCGGGAACAGGTTCAAGAGGAAAGCTGAGAAGAAAGGAGTTCATTAGATGAAGTCATCATCAGAAATGAGGTCATCAGTAGTGCTGTCAGTGGTGTTCTCCATGTTGGCACTGATAGCTTCAAAGCCATCTTCTTCATCGAAGTCAAAGCCAGCAGAATCAGGAGAGAACTCTTTAAGTTCTAATACTTGAACAACCTTACAACGGAGAGAGAGACCAACGCCGATGGTGGCTGTGTAATAAGGATACACTTCACAACCAACTCGTATCGTTGATCCCCCACCAATGTTCTCCGTCATAGGTTGACGCTTTGCGTCCATAAGAACTGGACGTTGCGAAATCTTTTTACCATCATATTCATATTGTGCTTTAAGTTTGAACTTAACCTGCACATCACCTGTTGGATTACCTGCATCATCCTCAACTTCGATGAGAGGTAGAGGTGCTTTCTTTAGTTTAGTTTTACCTTCTGACTCACAAGTATTCTTGTAGTGTTCCTTGTGGATTTCTTCGAGCTTATCAATAAACTCTTGGGCATCTTCTTGAGACAGTTGTAGGTTCACCTTGTACTGACCATCGCTGTCAAATTTTCGGTCTGGTTCATTTAGCCAAGGCCATACAGCCAAACCTTTAGGTGTTGTTACTCTTGGGTTGCGTTTCCGTTTCTTCATTAGTTGCTCCTGTGGATTATGTTATGCAAAATAGTATTGCGACTCTAAGACATCCTCGATGTTCAATCCGCCAACGTAGGGGATCTCTGGTAATGTTATTCCTATCGGCAGTAGTAC
>Ga0080013_1002986_pt1 | contig 18730 bp, 14 predicted proteins | sample ETNvirenome_6_85_FD_69236 | JGI IMG/M metagenome (GOLD analysis project Ga0080013, IMG submission 69236) | Marine viral communities from the Pacific Ocean - ETNP_6_85 (SPADES assembly) (version 2) | ecosystem: Environmental > Aquatic > Marine > Oceanic | place: Pacific Ocean | collected 2013-06-19 | reverse complement strand
ACAAAACGGTGTTTGATATGTCTTATTTCTAAGACATTCAACGTTGGTTTGTGTATATATTCGTTCTTGGTGTCGCATTATTTATCTATCTCTATTGTTACCATTGTTTTATCAAAGGTATTTCTAACCCCAAACCTACCTGGTTTATTGTATGTTACGGACTCTTCAACCCTACTGAAATCTTGTTGGAGTACAGTTAGACCGTATACCACAAAGTAGTCACCCTCACCAACTAGACCTTCTACTTGTCTAGTTAGTCTGACTACTCCCATTTCTGCTGAGTAGACCGAACCTGTAATATTTCTTAATAATCTTGGCATATCTATAAATACTTCACCACTTAGTTAGGGACTAATCGTATCAGTTATTTTACCTAAAAACTCTGAACCACAGTCACCAGTGACGTAGTACACGTTTTCACATGTTTCTTTAGCAATACAAACACTGTCAGAACTTATTGTATAAAGGTCTACATCAGTAGCACCACTCGCAGTCCTTTCCAGTGCGAATTCCATTGGGTCACCCCAGAAATTACATGGGAATAGTGAATGTCCTCTATACTTGAATTTTTGTTGGTCGTACAGTGTGTTACCGTAAATGTTGTTTGCACCCCATATTGTTGTACTTGGTATCACTTGTTCAATCAAATCAACCCAATAGTTACCAACCAAACTACTGAAATCCATCATCGAATCGTAGTCAAATTGAGCACTTTGCGTATCACAATATTCAGTTGAATTCATGTATCTTTCATATAACGCTCTTAGTGTTGGGTATGACGAACTTATCTTCCTACATCTAGCGTTTATTAATTCGCTGGAAATTATCTCGTTGAACTGTTTGATTGTAGTTAAACCACTTACAGGTGAAGTCAATAATTCTGTGAAATCCATACAATGTGGTTTCGCACATTTTACGAACTTACATTGTTCGCAGTTTACATCCCATCGGAATTCAGTATAATACTCACCTTTAGCTGAAGCCCAAGCGTAATCCTGTATAAGTTCATTGAAACTATTACAGCATGTTTCACTGATAACCCTACTGTAATCAATAGTAGTTGCAGTACCGCCAGACAATGTTTCCTGTTGGAACAAACCAACGGTACTATCAGGCATACCCGCTATCCACCAACCTTGGAAAAATGGTGATGGTGGTGGGGTATTATTAAACTTGTATATCCATGAGTCACAATCAGGGTATTCTTCACCAATACCGTTATAAACTGTTGCAGCAGTTAAACCTGAATAAATAATAGGACATGGACTTGTATCGAAATATCTTGCACCTCTTACCCTTCTGTCTGAATTCTTTTTAAATGTTGTTGAACCAAGAAGACCATTCCAAGCCCAAGCCATGCTATAATTACCTGCCGAATCCGTTGATTCAGTAGATGACCAATATGATGATTCATTAGCTAGACCATCAAACTCATTAGTGTTCGCAGCAATCACCTCTAAGTCACCAATACTTGGTAAGAACCAATCATTAAAACCACCTTCTGATGAATTATAACAAGTTGATCCAGCCTCTGATGTTGGTGAAGTGAGGTTATATATGTTAGCAGTGTTAGCTTCACCAGAACCAAATGCTGCACTTGTACCGATCCACCCAGGATTTGTACACCAAACTTGTACTAACGGTGCTGTATCGGCTGACATAACCTCATAACCAGCACATGGGTTACTTGGGTCTATCCAGTAAACTATACCACCAGCAGGACCCGCACCACCAATAGTCCAAGGACATCCACTATATTCGTCTGCATCTTCTGGTAGGGCTACGGTTCCACCTGTAATATTTGTTCCACTTAACGGTGGTATATCACAACAACAATCATCAGTAATAGTAGTTGCAGTAGTGGCACCTGTAAGTACTTGGTCGAATACGCATCCAACCCCATCCCAATAGATGGTTTGGAAGTTCGAACCACTAAAGGCGTTATAAGCTGTGATAGCGGCACCGACATCATTACAATTAGTTTGGGATAACGTAGAAGGTCTATATTGGGTGATATCGGAACCATTTTCGATGGTTACGTTAACATAATAATCTACCTCACCATCGTAGTTACCCACAATCCACGCACCTTGAAATTGAGTTGGGTCTGCCCAGTATCTATCAATTTTATGCGCAAATGAACACCCACTAAATTCAGTGGTGAAGGCACTAGTAGGTATTGTACCATCCCCAGCATCTTGTATCGCAGCTAAATTAAATGGGAAATTTGGGTCGGAACTCTGAACACTAGTTGGTAATGGGGTCGTTCCACCTGTCCAGTTTGTAACTCCTGTTAGAGAACCAATACATGTACCACTTGTTATTATAGTCGTACTAGCACTAACGCATGGCTCCAAAATACATGGGTTGTCATTTGTATAACACCATACATCAGTTTCAATACCATTTGATATTGATAGATTAAGGTCAACTTCCTTGGTATTAAGGACTAACCTACTATCATTCACATCATAATCAGTTTCCCTCAACGGCAGTGAATACAGTCTTTCTTCTGGGGTAGTATTAACCACCCAAGACTTCTTGTTATCACACACCTTTTTAATGTCAAAAGATGGGTTCTGACTAATGAATGTTTCGGTGTTGGTTACCCGTTCACAGACCTTGTTCATTTCAATCTTATCGATTAAGATTGAGAAGTTAACACACGAATCCGCAACTTGTAAACTTAAGTTGATTAGCTCACCAGTCATACCACTGATGATAGCTTGGTCGGTTATTGTGGTTGTAAATGTTTGCCAGTTAGTACCGAACGCATCAACCCCTACCATTGATTGTAGTTGATTATATTGCGAATAGTAAGTATCACCACTAAACAACTCATCCTCGTTGCCTTGGTCAAGCATTTGTTGTGTTAGAATTACTGCTAACAAATTACATATTGAGGTGTCACAGGTTCTCCAGTTATAGTTTTCAATGTATATCGGGTTTCTAGAATTCTTTATCAAGTAGTTCACCAAATTACCTTCACCAACATTGTAGATTTCTTCAGTATAAATCGTATCTACAAGGTTTGGGTTCGTAGGGTTTTGAACATCTATCGCCATGTTGACGATTAATTCTTCCATAGTATCAATAGCGTAAATACAACCTTCTGAATTTTGAGCTAAGAGTAAGTTAATGGCATCTTGGGTTACCGCAATACCAGTATTACAAGTTTCTAAAGCAGTTGTATAGGTATCGTAAAGACCTAAGTAAACATAGGTGTCGTCAATTAAATCTCCACCATTTTCACATAAGGTTAAATACAATTCCTGATTGGCATCATTAGCCAAAATCATTTCTTCAACAACTTGTGGGAAGTTGGCTGCTATATCTGTCGGGTGTATGTCACCAGAAAGGTAATCATCCCAAGCACCAGCACCCATAAATTGGTCAACCAATGCTTCGAATAGTACCAAACCAGCAGTACTAACACAATAGTAAGTGTAAACTTGGGTCTGGTCAGGGTCAGAAGCTAAAACATAGTTAAAACCACCCTGAATATTATCCAACGAATCTTGGTTAGTCAGACAGTCACCTATATAAAGATCCAAGGTATTATATAGGTTTCTTAGGTCATCTGCTACACTGTTGTTGTTGACCTGAACCTCGTACATATCTTGACAATCGAACTTGAACATATATTCAAATGAGACTTCAAGTACGCAAGTTTCTTCTGGTTGCACTTCAAATAATGCACCTTCATTACCATCTGGATTAAGTACCACACTAAATGGCGGTAAATCATCACAATCCACATATTCTATCCAACGACATTCTTGACGGTCAGCATCCCACGTATAGGTGTGTCCAGATAGGTCTGGATGTGTATCAGCATAACCATTAGTACCAATTAGGGCACAACACATCGAACTAACTGGTACTGGGAACCACACAGGTGGAGCATTTGTACCACTGTTGGTGTCGACAAACGCCTCAATAGTACCATTAGGTAATAGATTGAAGGTGTTGTCGTCTGACTCAACAAAGAGGCACCCTTGATGTCCGTATTCGGTTATTGGTAAATTAGGCATTAATGTTAAATATATTATTCATGTTATTGTGGTAGTTCTGATAAGTTCAAAAAGTTATCTTCAGTACAACCTATGACCAGATTGAACCTATCGGCATAACTGGTCATCATAATATTCGTGTCACCAGTCCATTCGTCTAGCTTGCAACCAACGCCTACAACACCAGTATATGGGTCTATAACACCTGGAACCATCTCCGATGGTTCTATACAATTACACCCGTCAGGACTTACTACCCTATCGCCACCTAATGGGTCTACAAAATGTAGGTATGTTTCACCACCAATAACTGTTGTAATCTCTTCAAAAGTATTACCCGTTAATCTCCAGTTACATGTCGCATAACAAACACAGTTATCTTCGTATGCACCATTACCATCCGTCTTACAGCAAATACTACCAGATTGAACTAAATGAGCAAAACCACCATTGACTATATCTGCTGGGGTTGGGGTTGGAATGGGTATCCCTTCCCAATTGTAAGTTACTAACTCAGTGTAATCCAAGGGCATACCATCACCTGTTGTCTCACTACAACATTCTGGTCTTATGTACAGGCTATTGTAATATGGGTTGGTTAGTGATGGGTTACCATCAATATCATTCAACGGGTATTGGAATACGTATAAACCATTATCAGTAGTACCACTATATCCAGCATTGGTATATGGTGAGTCGAAAGAACCATCAGTGTATAAACCCCCGTTTGTTACAGATGGGCATTCAACTGTATTACCACTAAAAGCTACGTCAATCTGTATAGAGTCATCATTGGTCGCAAGGTCACAACCACAATCATTAGTTTCATCCGTTGGTGCTGGGTCTTCAATTATATACGTGTCCAACACAACACAATTAGAAACATCAAAACCATCAGCACTAAGGTCAACAAAAGTATTACCAGTGTAGTTATTAATCAAACCAAAATTGTAGTTGGTGAATAGTCTGTGAGTACCAGTTTCAGTTGTACTACCAGTTATCGTTACTGGTATGAAATCAGGGATTAATCCTCTGAATTGGTTCATATATTCTTGACCACTATCATAACCACCTGCGTGTGGATTGTTACCATCTAATACATACTTAGAAGCATTTTCTCCACCAGTTTCACGATACCAACCACCACCTTTCTGGAAGTACATATCTGCTGTGTTAGGTTTTACCCTTGGGAAACCATCATTATCAACGTTGTATAAGCTCAAGTCAGTATCCAAACCGTTCAACCTCAAGGTCTCTTTGAATATGTCAACCTCTATTGGTCTGTCAACAGTATATACGTGTTCATTGAACTCCATTAACCCTGTTGGGGCACCGATGAACTTAATCAAAAATTCGATTACCTTTCTTTGACCCTTTGATTTCCAGATGTATGGTGTGTTAAGTATTAACCTTCTCCACATCTCATATTCAGACTCAATAGGTGTTAACCCACGACTTTGACCTGAGTATGAAGCTCTAGGTGTTGATACGTAAGTAGCCAAAAGGTCATTCTCCAATATTGTAGATACCATATCCCAACCTAATACTCTAGCAAGGTTCTTAAGTGCAACATCTGGTGTATTATTTCGTTTATCGTATGTAACGGTATTGGCTAATGCGATACCATCGATGTATCGTTTAATGTCGTCAAACTCTCTACCATAAACCTTAAGTGTTTTACTTACTTTTTGGGCAGACGTTTCTTCTTCACTACCATCACAATGTGGTATTGTGTCAAATTCACTGATTGAATCACTGGTTAGGAATCTAACAATGAGGTCAGACCTCGTTAAGTCAGTACTTTCAGCCAATTTAATTAACTTTCCAACGTATTCGGTGTATTCTGGGGTGTTGAAGTCCAGATTATACCCATCAGTTGTCGTCCATTTAAGCTCAATGGTTTGATACAAGATAATACCATCATCACTCTCTACTGGATACCTGAATTTTGCCGTATATTTCGGTTTAATTAGTGTATTCAATAAGTTAGCTTGGAAGTCGTTTCTGTTCTTAAAGAATTTGTCCTCTTCTAACTTGTTGGGTTTAATATGGTATGGGATAAATTGGTCTGTCGTATTACCAGTTGTAGCAAACGGGTTACCAGATACTCTAAAGAATAGTTCTCCAGAGTCTATTTCTTCAATTGGTGTGAAATCTAACACCGCATACTCAACACCACCAAACAGTACCGCATAGTTCGCATAATTAACGGTCATATTACGTAGGCTGTTGGTCTCATTGAAAGTGTTTTCAATATTACCGTTCAATAAGTAGTTAACTTCGTAGTTGTTTACGATTGTGGTTGCTGGGACATTAAATGTCGCCGAATTAGTAATCTCGCTATATGAATAGTTAGTAACAGTGTACCCTGTAGTTTCAAACCCTGTAGGGAGTGTTACAATCGGGTTCATGTAAATCGATGCAACCCAGTTAGTAATAACATCCTCAAGATTCACCCTTATGAATTCAGTAAGTGAACCGAAGTAAGCGTGAGTCAATAAGTTCTGCTCATCCAACCTAAGTCTCGCAGTCGAATCCGTCTCTAAAAGTAGGTTACCTTCAGGGTCGGTTACGTTAAGAGTTGAAAGGTCATAGAATTGACCATAGGCACCAGTATTGTGTCTAATACTTGCACTTGGGTCTAAGTTTGTGGTAATAGCAAAGTTCCCCATTGTAAACAACGGAGTACCACCCTCACTGGCAAATTGATTACCAACAAGGTCAGGTGAGAAGTTTCTATATTCGATACCATCGTCATAGAAAACTCTCTGGGCATAACCAGCTATTTTTACTCTAGGGTTTTCAGCCATTATACGTCAGTTATTGAATCAAAATCTTTACCAAAATCAATATTATCTCGTTCCTCTCGAACCTCAAACAATGGCTTACCAGTGAATTGGTCTTTAATCTCGAACAAGTTGTATTGTTTGTAAATATCATTGCTGAAGTTGTAAACCGTGTAGATCCCATCTTCAAGTGATTTTGTTTGATTACCGAAGATACCGTAAGCGATTGTCTCAATGTCGTGTTCAACCATTTCTACTTCAAGCATAAGTGGGCTGAAGAACGTATTTGTGATTATAACCTGTTGATTTGGTTGTCCAATAAATGGCAACACATTAGGTCTTACATTGGATGCTGAACTAGGTGATACTGTACAGAAAACCAATGAAGAGTTATCGTTGAAATTGTAACGAATAGCTTTCTGGTTACTGTTTGTAAGGTTTTGGTTTACAGGTTCAGCCCTGTTATTAGATGTCACAACCTTAAAGAAGTTTCTCAACTTCGTGTCGGCTGCACTTGTGTCTGTGTTAAGGTACTCAATACGGTACCCAATTAAGTTGTTATTTTCGAATTGGTTTACATATGCTGATGGTATTGCTGCCGTATCAAACAATAAACCTTTTTGGTCTGGGAACGCTGCAAGAACACCACAATCTACGATTCTAGTTCTAATCTCAACTGGTTTAATCATGATCGTATAAATACCCTTAGCGCTGAAATCCGCTACTGGCAGTTTCAAAGTATACATACCACCGAATACTTCAAATCCAGTCACGTTTGACTGAACCTTATTCGGGTTATCAATTTGTATTAACACCTGATTAGGGTCTAATTGTGAGACCACTGGGTCACCAGTATTATCTCTACTTGGTGTGTAATGTACCCAGACTTCGCAATCACTAGGTGATACGTCTGCTGGTCTGTTTATACCGTAGGTCCCTGTTGCCATCTTAATTTAATTTTAAAAGTTCTGTTTTAGAAATACTACATGCGACCCTTTTCTTTACGTTGTCTTCCCATGGTATGAATTCCAAATTAGTTATGTTACCAATTATGTCTGGGTTAATATTTTGATTGAACCCTTCCAATATGGAATATTTATGGTCTAAATGATATGCACCATCTAAACCGCTAATACCCCGTTTACTATAATTATCTAAAGTTTCGATAGGTTGTCTATTCGTCATCTTTAATACTTCAGATTTATATCGTTTATATTCATCCACTCAGTTAAAGTTATTTTCTGACCATCACTAAAACCCTTTCTAAGTATACCGTGATTATTCACTATTGTACGTATCGGCATCTTACTTACGCCAAATTTATTTGCAATCTTTTGCAAACTCAACCCTTCCAAGTATAACTTGCAGATTTCTTCCTCATTATGGTCGTATTTCTTAGGCATCTTTTTAATACTGTTGTATGAAGTATTTAGGTTGTAACGCCATAGTTATTTCACACATCTCATCATTATCCATTGATAATTTACCGTAATCGATACTCACCAGTTTACACCCAACAACTAACCATGATTCTATTACATGACCTGTTGGGTCTAATAACTCCAATTCATAATCAAATCCATTCTCTCTTTCTTCTTTAAATTCTCCCCTAATCATATTTGACTGTTCGAAATCACTCAAATGGTTGGTCATACCAATCATTAATCTATTTATGCATTGTGCTGACGATGGTCCTATTGCGTCTCTAAGTTTAAAAGTTATCGGGTGATATATCACCTTTTCACCATCAAACGACACTGATGGTCTACTGGTTTCAGATTGCCACCATTCTTGAATACCCAGTTTAACTGGGAACCTACCCAACCATCTATTAGTTTTTTTGGGTTCAATATGTGATGGTACCTTTACCATTGATTTCATTTCTTCCATTTTCTCTTTTCTTTGTACGATTTATCAAGTTTTTTGTAAATTATTTTAATTGATACTCGTCAATACATTTTAAGTCAAGGTTAATTATTACCTTTGTCGCTTACATCCCACCCACATTCTGATGGGTGGGTTTTACGCTCCGTTAGATAAATATAAGGTAATTAGAAATAATGGGAAGGAAACTCACAATAAAAGATTTCATAAAGTCAGTACTTAAAAAAAAGTAATATTAGATATCTCCCTCAACACACTTTCGACAAATGTAAAAACAAACGAAAATTACCGTTTGATTTCTACCTACCAGACCACAATATGTGTATAGAATTTAGACTTAGCATACAATAAGTTTTTCAAAGGTGCTGGTTTCCCTAAGTTCAAATCAAAGCATACTAAGCAATCTTTCCACATACCGCAGAATGTTAAGGTAGAAGATGGTAGGTTGGTGATACCTAGGTTCAAGAAAAAGGGGATTAAGATTAAGTTACATAGACCGTTGGAAGGTACTATCAAATCAGCCACCATCTCAATAACATCTACGGGAAAGTACTTTGTATCTATTCTTTGTGACACTGATACAGAGTATCTACCTAAATTACAGGTAGATGAAAGTACTACTATTGGAATAGACTTAGGAATCAAAGACTTTGCGGTAACAAGCGATGGGGGGGTAGTTCACCGATTAAATACAACAACAAGTTGTTAGATGTGTTAGAGATTAGATTATATCCCAACCGTATAATAACCATTCCCGTAATCGAGTAAAGCCTCCAAACCCTTTATCTCACCCAATCTAAGGTGGTCTTCAGTTACGGTAGTTGTCCCTCGGTCTATAAAAACGTCACTTTGTACTTCTGGTGGGAAAACAATTCCCATTAGATATTCGGTTTTTGTCATTGCCTGTAAATCCACGTTTGTCTCGTTCCAACCTTCACCAACCCATCTCATAGTTGTCTTAGGGTAATCCGTAGCTAACCCATCAAAACCAACCACTTCATATGTCTGCGCTGAGAACGTTTCGTATAACAATCCCGTTGTTTGACCAATCGTACCCAATACAGCTTGGTTGTCAATTAGTACTTGTGGTTGCCCAATAGGACCACCAGCCTCAGTATCAACCACATAAGTTAATGGGTCAATTAACGGTGAAGCCGTAATCATTGTAACACCACTAAAGATCTCTGCGTTAATGTAGTTATCATAATTCTCAGCGTTCATAACCAAGTTCTCAATGTATGGGTCTTGATTGCTGTAACTACGAACCATATTCAACTTGTCATTGGTGAACCCACTTACAAAACCAGCAGATTCATACCATTGAGGTGCAGTTGCTCCTGAAAACCTTGTTGTAGGATACGCAGCAATATTAACCAAGTTAGCTGATAACATAGGTGGTGTAATACCAAACATGAAAGGAAAGGTAATACCACTGGATACCAGTTGGTCATATAATACTGTATAGTTTACGTTTGGCATTTCTTATTCGTTTTATTAGTGGAAGATGCAATCAGGTGTTGTTTCATATACAATGCAAATTATGTTACTTTGCATTAAAGTATCATACGGTAATTCATCGCAAATACTAGCCACTGTAACTGACACACAACATGGGGTTTCTATCGTACAACTCGACTGTACTAACGCTGTTGTTTCTGAGTCGGCACCATCCGTACTCCACTTAGTGAAACCGTAAGTTTCGTAATTATCTAATTCAAATATGATAGGACCTTCTAACGCATCTGGTGGACATACAACGTATGGGTCACTTAATGTTCCCGACCCCGTAACAAACGGTGGTAGGTTAGTTGCTTCTATTACTGGTGTTGGAAATGGTACGAAATGTATCGTTACTGGGTAAGACGAACCAAAACAACCATTTGCATCAGTAACAGTTAATTCATACGTACCATCCATATCAACTGTTATGTTTGGTGTGTTCCAAGAATTACCTTGTCCATCAGTCCATTGGTATGATACAAACCCCGTATCAGAAACGAACGATACTGTCTCACCCTCACATAATACTATTGGGTCTGGTAAAAGTTCATTAGCTGGTAACGGTTCTAGAGTACCATTAATAGGTTGAGTTGCAGATACAGTAACATTAGGGTCGGCATTTGACGACACTGTAACATCAATAGCTAAATCTAATGTGCAACCATACCCGTCAGTTACGGTTACCGTATAAGTAGATGGTGTTAAATCTGATAGAGTATCTGAAGTCGAACCATCATTCCAAAGGAACGTGTACGGTTCAAGACCACCATAAGGTACAATTTGTATAGAACCTTCTGCTGGTGCGTTATTAGGGTCACCGTTAAAGCACGTAATGTTATCCACGTATACCACGGCATCCAAATTACCACAAACGTCCCCAAACTCTCTGTAAGGTAGGTCTGTGAACATTCCCATGTCATCTACTGTCTGTATCAAATCAATTTTCAAGTAAATATTAGAAGCTACTATTTCACCGTATAGCACACCTTGCTCGAAACTCTTCAAGTCATTAATCGATATTTTACGTTCTAGTTTCCTCATTATCCTACTAAAATTTCGTACAATCTAATGATATATGCACCACCAGTTAAGTCAACGTTGTATTGTGACGTATCCAATTCGTAGTAATACCCAATATTATCTCTTTTCAGTTCATATTTCGTATGTAATTGACCCTGAAGTTGGTCTATTTGTATTGCGTTGTTAATGTCAAACGGTTCCGTCATCAAATTGGTTCTCTTACCAGTTTTAGCATTATTGAAGGAAGCCCTCATATATAATTCCTTTGGTGAGTTAATATCAACCTCATCCTTGTAGTGATAGATGAAGAAACCTTCACCGGAATTCTCATTATTGTTAAGTGGGTTTTCCAACGGGAATGATACCGCTTTGGTCATAGCTGGAAGTACATTACTATTTGGTAAAATATCAGACAGTCTAATATCTGGGTGTATGATTATAACCGATATTAAATTCTGGTCAGTAACAGTTGGTGAGTCATAGAATTCCAATCTCAAGAACGATTTAATCAAACTGTTCTTTCTGAATTTAAGGTCATCATCTGTAAACCCCATGTTACCATAATATGTTGGTGCGTTAACTGGTGGGAAGTTATAATAATCAGTTCCATTCACCGTGTCCCAAAAGTGACACATATAAATAACCGACCTTGCAGGTATACTCAAGTTCGTATCACGAGCGATAAACCTAGTTTTCTCATAATCGATTATTGGGTTTATTGAATCCGCTTTTTCCACCTGAACGAATTGACGCTCAATAGTCTCAGCTTGGTCAACCAATTGAAAAGTCATATCAATAGGTATGTTAACCGTGGTTGCGGTCTCGGCACCATCAGGTACCCTGAATGTATGTCTATTAACAGACATCGGTTTATTGTGTTAATACTTCTTCCAATTTATTATCGACATTATCGGAGAATTTGATTATAAGTAAGTTAATACTGTTATCTATACAATATTTAATTTTAATCTCATCTTTAACCTTATACTTTTCAAACTCACTAAAACCACCGAAATAATATGTGGGTCTATAGTGTTGTTCACCTTGGTATTCAATGCATGTGTTTAATTTAGGTAAATAAAAATCAAACGGTAACGGTTTTTTATAACGACAATCATTAAATCGGTGCTGTACGTTAAATTCAATACCCAATTCTACCAGTCGTTTATTTATAAATTTCTCACCATTTGATGATTTACATTTAGTACAACCACGACCACTTAAATGAGCATTAGGTCTCTGCTCAAAATCACCATGTATTAAACACCTTATTTTAACTTTACTACTAGAGTTAACGTAATCAACTAATGAATAGTCATATTCACCACCATGAATCTTATTAGCTTTTTTTATGAAATTGTTAGTCTTATTAGTCATAACATTGATTATATGATAAATCGTGAAAGTATCATTAACAGACATCTTCAGATAAGTTTACAGTATATTGATTTGCAGTTCCTCTACCAACTATATCAAATGGTGGGCTTGTGAAATTTATTGGTGGGTTACCACCATCATTACCTTTATCCCCATAATACAAACCGTATCTTCCAAATGGGTCTTGTCTTCTAAGTGGAAGACATAAATTCTGGTAAAGATAATGAGCACCGTTCAAGAATGGATAGTTCAATGTTGTATATTGACCATCATTAATACCTATATCCAATAAATCTCTCCATAACCAACGACCATCACCCAAGTCCTCAGCATAACCTGGTATACCAAACGTATTTTCATCACCTTGTTCTACGTAATTGGAGAAGTCTCTAATCTTAATCCTATGATGAGGTAAGTAGAAATACCCCTCAAGTCTAGGTCCTGCTGGGTATGGTGGGACATATACTGAAATATTTTCTCTACTCTCCGTATTAAACCTATGCCCTACTTCACTCAAAACGTACTCAAGACATTCAAATCTATTATACTCCACCAAATCACCATAAAAATAATCAGCATTTACTGACACATTGGCTTCTAATGGAAGTGGGCTTTCAAATGGGTTTTGTTGTGGTGCTGTAGGTGGTGGTGTTCCAGTAATCTGACCAACATCATTGTGAATAGCCCTAATATCAGGCATATCCGAATCCCAATAACCATCAGAACTTACACCCTCAACCATACCACACTCCAAACCTGATTTGATATCAGTGAAATAACCACCTTTAGTTTTAATAAAAGTGATGTATATCTCACTCAATGGTCTATCAAGATTATCGGTTAAATCTTTAACCTCAATATCCTCATTTACAACGAATTGGGACACTTCATCTCTATAAATTGTTTTAGCAAATGCGGTTGGGTAAATTTCATAGTCGTCATTTTCTATTATACCATTGTTGATGTTGGCATTAACAGTTGTTATCTTCTTAAATAACCGTAAATAGTATGTAGATTCTTGCCCAGCAACCAACCTTTTCATTCTGGTATCAAATGTAACCTCAAGACCCGAATTAACAGGTTGTATAATAAGAGAACCTGGATGGTAACCTATGTTTACTGAGAAATAGTATTCCATATTTGTCCCATCGTCCAACCCAGTTCGTATAACTCTATAATCGCCATCAAAAGCTGGTAAAAGTAAACCTTCTATCCTAACCCTATCCCCTGTATTCAAATTATGTTTAACTGGTGTTGAAAATACGATTACCCATCTTCCACCTATATTCACAGAATCCATACCGACAATTTTAAGTCCAGCAGTTGTTCCACGCACCAAAAAGTGTGTTGTATCCGCAGACCATGGATATGTTACGGTTAATTCCCAATTTTTAAGGTTATTGTTAAGTACATCCCGTTCCATGGAGAACCTACGCTTCTGTGGTTCCATTGTAACAAAATCACAAGCGCCCGTGCTGACAAAATTTGGGTCGTAATACCCAAACCAACCGTCTTTTTCTTTAAGGTGTTCTGTATACGATTGAGGGAACGTTAAACCAGTAGTACCAATATCCTCATTACTATATGGGTCATCTTTAAATTCATCACCATCGAATGTAAGCCAACTATTGGCACCCCCATAATTGAATAGAACGTTGCTCATTATAGGTTTAACTGTACCTATAATCCTATATTTAGTGGTACTTTGACGTTCATTATTGAATACAACACCAGAATCAACCACTTCATTAATTTCACCTGTAGGCAATAACCTTTCAGTACCCTGAAGTTGAACGTTTATGAAGGTGTCGGTGTTTACGCTGGTCTGAGACTCAGTGCTTCGTAATCGATATTTAACTCGGTTTGTACCCATACAGTTAAATATAGAACATAAAGCTAATTTTTAAAGCGGTAATACAAATTATTATGATTCGGGAAGATAATATACTAATATTGTACTATGGCAGTTCACATCATCTATAAGCTTAATCTCATAATCCTCATCACCAGCCAACCCAGTAAATTCAAATGGTAATATTTGGTTAAGAGTAGCCTCACCATTGATTATGCATTGATATGGTGCAACACCACCATTTGAATTTACTTCTATACTACCATCACTGTTGCCTTCTGTTGCTGGCGTCAAACTAACAAATGTAGGGTCGTACTGGGCTGGTTCAAACAATGTAATTAAATACGGTGGTGGGTTTGGGTTTGGCGCAGTATTATTATCCGCATCCATCACCGATATATTATATTCACCAGCAGGTAAGCCATTAGTGAAGGAATTCGTACTAATTTCGGTAGCAGTGCCAGTGTCAATCACAGAGAACGCATATGGGGGAGTGCCACCAAACGCCTGTATGTTTATATAGCCATTTTCCGCACCATGACAATTTGGGTCTCCAGCTCCTGGTTCATGCTCGTAACTACTCGCCAATTCGGGGTCAAGTGGTGGTAGTGGTGGTAGCGGAATTATGAGTGTGGAATTGACAACAAACCCAAGTGCTGGTGGTGTACCTATAGACACATTATTACTACTACATGACACGCCAGTATCATCAACAACCACAATTGTATACTCACCAGCAGGTAAGTCATAGAACATGTTTGTCGAGTTATAAGTATCATTAATAGAATCAGTATATGTGGTGTCTATATTTGTAATCGTGATATCATAAGGTTCAGCACCACCGTTTGATGTCACCACCATTATACCATCGGAATTAGGTGTACCATCACTTACTGTTATACCTGCTATTTGAGTAGCACTGCATGTTAATGGTAATGGGGCGTCCACAATGAATGTTGTTGATGTGCTATTACCAGCAGCATCAACCACAGTAACTGTATATGAACCACCTTCCAGATTATCAATATCACCATCAGGTATAAGTAACGAAGGTGTTATTGTTTCCGAATAACCGTTAGGACCTGTCCAGATATATGTGTAAGGTGCTGTACCACCAATTACAGTTACGTCTATAGCACCATCACCAACACCAGAATCTGGCGTTACGGTACCTATGACTACGAAGTTACTATCAGCAATAACAGGGCATGGGGCAAAATACCTTTCACGTAATTTACTCAGCGCTGTAGAAGCTGCGTTAAGACCAAAATAAAAATAGAATGAAGCCTCGGTTTTTTGAGTCGTCCACTTACCATAGTAGTAATCAACGTCATGGTACCTGAATATATTATAATCGTCAGTTCCGACAATATCACCACAGTTTGGATGACCCACCCATTGGCAATCTACATCTTCTGGTGCGTTGGGATGGAGTATTCTGAGTTCTTCATTGTTCAACCAAGCAAACACGTTTCTAGCAAACTTAACGTCTATATCTGGGTTAAGTAATTCAACAGGAACACCTGGTTCTGTGTAAGTACCATCAGGCTCGTGCGTAGCATCATCCAATCCAACACCAAGTTCACATTGTCTCCTAATATTACCACATTGTTGTGAAAGGGCTTCTGACTTAAGGCAGTTTATATCCACAAATAATGAATGAATTATATCTTTGTGTGCACTGTCAATACCACTGGTCATGACAACTAAATCACCATCTATTAATGAGTCCTCAACTAATAATGGTGGCATTTGATATGTGGTATCAATAAATAATGATTGAACCATTGGTGTTGCATCGTAATGGCATTTCACTGATGAACCCAAGGATACAATGTCGGTAGCATATAACTTCCTACCAACGTGCCTACTGTATGGTGCGTAATATAAGGTGTCATCTAATTTATGAATAACACCCTCAGCAGTTGGGTCAACCCCCGGAATGTCTGTACTACAGACATCAGCTGCAACGCATGAATCTATATACCAGGTATCCTCATAACAATCGTTGTCGTAGTGTTGTGTATTAAGTGGGTCACCATTGTAAACGCCAATACCATTGTAACCACCACAAGCCCATTCACAGAATTTCTCTCTACCTTTGGTATCCTTATTTTTCTTATACTTGAATAATGGTGAATATAAGGTTCCATTAACCCAGTCATTATAAAAGTCGAATTTCAACAAATTAAGGTTTTCAGCCAAGCCAGATGCGATGCACTGTGTGAACCCGGCATCCCCCCACCAATCGGTACAACCCCAACAGTTAATGGTCGGATGAGCGTCAACACACCACACGTTACCTGCTGGCGGACCTCCAGCTGCTTCGCAACCGTACATACCAGGCGGGTCATCGGCATCACAACCAGGAGCAAACCATCGTTCTTCAGCACCGGCACTGCACAGCAACTTTATACATTTGAAATAATCTGCCGTTGGTCTACTGAAGAAGGTTAAAAACGGGTTTACAATATTATGAAGAAAACCGTTTATTGTTCCTATAATAATAAGATTTATCAAGATTATTATAGTAGTTATTATCACCACCAAAATACAAAGGAAACTAAACAGTGCATTTTTTGCTATGAATAAATTATCATATGGGAATGGTGTGTAAATACCTTTAGCGCTATCAACGTCTTTAATACCTATGAACGAACGAACTCCTGGGTTACTTGGCTCCTCACACTTCTGAAATCTCGCAATATGGTTTTTAACTGTATATATAGTATTCCAACTCAATTCACTTAAACTAGTTGATTTGGTTTGAGAACCGAACTCATAGTCAACATCTGCTAAATTATCTGGGTTGTGAGGTACTAAATATTTACCTCTGGTTCTAAGCCTACCTTCACCACCAGTAACGTTCATACCAATTCTAAATCTAACTCTAGCTTTGGTTGGTAAACCTTTAGTCGGGTCATCTGAAGGGACTAAATCACCATATTCGTCTGTAACTCTATAATCAAGGTTCATTGGTACTTGATACGCCCATGTCCCATCCTTGTCAATTAATTGTCCACCCTTAACGTCAAAACGTTCTATGGCACCAGACATTGTTTCTCGAATCATCTCAATAGTACCATTACCTGCTGTCTGTAAATCCAAAACACCAAGGCTGTTTCTTGGTTTACAGCTAACGTTTACTGAGTTTCCCTCATTGTCACCGAATATTGAACCTATGAAAATTGCGCTGGGTGTAATTCTAACTTTAAGGTCAACATCGCGTCTGGTAATCATTACATTACACACATCATCGGCACCCCAAAATGGTTGAATATCTACACCCATAGGACTTCTATTGATGATGTGGTTCATTGCATCCAAATTCTCTTCTTTCTTGAATTTGGTTGTTGAGTCGAAATTCTCTTCGGTTGAACCTAATCTGATGTAGTCATACGGTTTTTGACTGATGTTACCTATATCGGACATATCAGCTTCAGCATACATAATTTGAGCACCTGCTGGGACACCGAAAATCATGTAATCACCAGCATTGTTGGTTGTGGTCGTAAATTTATAGTACTTACAGTATATGTCCAACATACCATCACTATCGATGAAATCCCTTTTATTAGGGAATGAACCAACTGGCGTAAAGCACTCATTATCAGTGTCGTTATTGGTTGATAGTAGGTTATATCTAATACCATCACCATCGCCATCGCTGATGGTTTCATATGGATATTCACCGTATAATTCTGGGTCTAGTTTATCGTCCTCAGAAACAGGTACGAAAACACTTACTTTAGCATTAGGAACACCGAAACCATTGTTTACGGTAACCCTACCGACAACAACACCATAGTCAGCACAAAATTTAGTGTAAAGTTCTTTCTGAGATATTTTCAAGGATAATATTTCAACAAAATCAAAATCCTGTTCAAGGTTGATTTTGAGAAATTTATCTTCACCGTTTGGTGTCGTTCGTATCCTTATGCTTTTAGACATTATGCTGCTGGTTCTAGCTCTACTACTTCGAAATCTTCCAATTCTTCAAGTTCTTCACTCAATCGTTCCTTTTCTTTTTCGTCTTTTGTAATTATATCACTAGCGGTTTTACTTAATGTTTTAAACATTAACATAGTATCTAACCCCTCGGTCTTAATTATACCCCTGTATAGAGCATAAACCACTATAATAGGTGCATATATTGGTGATAGTAAGACTAGGAGTAAGAATATAACCCATTTAACCACATCGTTACTGTTAATTGATATCTTAGCTTCAGAAGCTTTAGTACCTTCTGGTATTTTGAAATTATTACCTTCTTTACATCCACACGACATTATATTATA